>Ga0209495_1002216_pt1 | contig 12908 bp, 12 predicted proteins | sample EN1Hudsemesocosm_FD_184629 | JGI IMG/M metagenome (GOLD analysis project Ga0209495, IMG submission 184629) | Methane-oxidizing microbial communities from mesocosms in the Hudson Canyon - EN1E Hudson Canyon (SPAdes) (version 2) | ecosystem: Environmental > Aquatic > Marine > Cold seeps | place... | reverse complement strand
GAGTGGATTTGTTGTGCTCATAATGTTTGTTATCGTTTTTGCTTAATTTTCTGCTGGTCATTCTAACTTATTCTTGTTTTGAAGCACACGGTACACACATGGTTGCAGCGGGATCAACTTCGAGTCGTCGCTGATCTATATCTTGATCACAAATACTGCAATAGCCGTAGTCGCCTGATTCGATAAGTGATAAAGCCATGGAGATTTTTCGTAATTGTTGTTGTTTTAGACGAGATGTTTCTACTGCCATGGATTGTGCTTGCATGGCATCACCTCTCGATACACGACCAACACTGGCTTGATCTAACTCTACCGTTTCAGTCGATTGCTGAGCCATTTGTAATGAGCTTTTTAATTCATCACGTTGTTGTATTAACAATAGACGAAATTTATCTAAATCTGCATCGTTCATAGTTATAACCTAAGGGGCCTTTTTGGGCTTGAATGCATTAATAACTGTTTTTAAATCATTTATTGAGGTCGTTTGTTTACCGTAATGTAAATCAATATAGCGCTGAGTGATAGTGTTGATGTCTTTTTCGTGGTGAGGCAATGCCTTGCTTGCTCGCACCGCAAAGTTTAAAGGCCCTTCGCTTGTTTGTCGTTGTAGATCATATTTGCTGAGCTTTTGGCAAAATGTTTGATAGAGATGTGTGACAGGATCAGGATGTTTGCGTTGATATAACACTGAAATAGCAATCAAGCTAAATACAGTGGCAATGGAAATAGCTAGCCAAGTCGCCATTTTTTGCCAATCAGGGTTTTGCATGCCTAAGCGTTTTAGAAAGTCTTTTTGTAATTCAGGGCCATAAGCCAGAACCCATAAATTCCATGCATTGTTAACCGCATTCCAGTTGTTATTGACGGTTAGCCACAGATCAAATAATTGTCGACTTGGCGCTATAAAAAATGGCGCACGCATATTGGTAGGCATGATATCTGTAATGCCTTGCTCTATTCGTTCTTGAGATACAGCAGCGGTAGGGTCTACGCGGATCCAACCTTCATCTTTTAACCATACTTCAGTCCAGGCATGTGCATCACGTTGTCGAACAACCAAAAAATCATTGACCGGGTTTATTTCACCACCTTGATAACCGGTGACAACTCGAGCAGGAATGTCTGCAGCACGCATTAATATCGTGAAACTAGCGGCATAATGTTCACAAAATCCTCGTCGAGTTTGAAATAAAAAATCATCAATAGCATCACCGGGTAATGGAGGAGGTGTTAATGAATAATAAAAGTTCTCTTGGTTGAAATGTTGTAAAACCGTATTGATGTATTGTCTTGGTGTGTTGCTTTGTTTTATCCATTTTTTTGCCAAAGCCTGTGTTTTTGGATGGTGATTGTTTGGCAAAGATAAAGCCTCATCGAGATACGGTTCATCTAAGGCATTAAATTGAAATTGAGTTTGTGAGCTAAGTTGATATTGCTGGCGTTGTTTGATGGCATCATTGCTACGTAATTGACCATCAGAACTAAAATGAGCACCGAGTTTTTTAGGTAGTTGATTCGGATAATCAAGTGCAAATAACCAGTGTTCATTGTGTGGTTCTAGGGTGACTTCGTAATGATACTCGACACCTTTAAAATTCAAATTTGGTGTGATGGCTGTTTGCTCATTTCTATTTAATTCTTTCCAAGTTGTGCCATCGGTTTGCCATAACACCGGACCGCGCCAATAACGTTCTGCTGGAGGAGGCAACTCACCATCAAACTTTACTCGAAAGGCAATTTCATCGGACTGAATAAGATTGCTGATTTTGCCTAATGTCATCGAGTTACTCATGCCGGTAGTGGCGCTATGAGCATCTTGAGGCAAACCCCATAATGAGCCAGAGATACGTGGGAATAAAACAAATAACAACAACATGACAGGGATAGATTGCAACAGCATACGGTTTGCCAGTTTTAACATTTTCCTAGGTGGAATTTGATCACTGGGATCATTCACCTTAATCAAGCAACTAGTCATGATGCTGACAACGGCAAACATCCAAATCACCATAGGAATGCTTTGTGAATAGAAGAAGTTAGTAATCACCACAAAATACCCGAGAAAGGTGGTGACATAAAAATCACGAAAATTATGAACTTCAACTAGTTTTAAACCCAACATCATGCACAACATGGCAACACCTGCATCCCGGCCTATGGTGGTGCCATAACTAAATAACAAAGCAATTAGGGCTATTGCTGCAATAGCAAGTTGTATAAAGCGTAAAAACAAATGTTGTTTTGATGGAAGGGGCCAGCTATACCAAGCATTCATTGCACGCCATGCTAAGGCAAAAATAAAAACAAAACTTACCCACACGGGTTGGTGTAAAAAATGGGGCAGGGTGCCCATGGTCAAACCAAGCATTAGCCATTTAATGGCATTTTTTGTAGGGAGTTTAGTCAGCATGATAAAGCGCTAGTGCTGTTAAACATTGGCGTTGATGACTTTCGCCATAACCAAAATTAATATTTGTATTTGGCAATGACAGGCCATAACTTAAACCTGATTTTTCTGCTTCTAAGATCCACTGACAAAGTTGTGACAAACGTGCCTCTGTGCCGCTTATTGAATTTGTATCTTGCCATGACAGTATTAAACGACCATCTAAGGGGCTACTAAACTGTTTTGTTCTAAGTACATCATCACGAGCCAAGGCTTTCCAAGCAATGGAATGGATTGGTTCACCGGCACGGTAACTACTAAAACCGGCAAAGTCATCTAAGCCTTTTTGTTGTTTTAAGCTTTGCTTGTGACTAATTCCATTGGAATTTGGCAATGGCAATCTGCCTTCAGGTTTAGGGTATACCAAGACTTCAAATGTGGTGGGGAAGTAAGTCCAACTGAAAAACAAACCAAGGGGAAATTCACTGCTTAACCGTATACTGCCTAATGTTTCTTTGCCTCGACGGGTAGTGTTGATATTGATATGTGCGGTTGTTGTTTTAGTTGATTCAAGTAAGGAAGCAGATTGTCGTGGAATATAACCTGCCATGCGTTTGAAAAAATTACGTGAGGCGGACTGCTCTGGTTTATTAGCAATATCGATTTGGTGGCAGTGATAGTTATTGGGATTAAAAAATACCAGTTGCACAGTGGCTTGTTGATCTAAAAACACGTTTTCGGCATGTACATGTTTTAATTCAAGTTTGGCGAGATTTCGATTGGAATATAACATCGCCGTATTGCCTAAACTGACCAGCAAAAACACTAATAAATGTCCCAAGCTATTACTGTAGTTAATAGCACCTAATAACATCAATAATAAAAAGGCGACAAACACAGCACCAAAGCGTGTTGGCACAATATAAATACGACGATTTCGTCGTTGTTCAAAGCGCTGATAATAGTGACGTAGCGTTTGTATCATCAAGTGAAACTCAGCGTTAAGGTATCGCAACCTGACTGATTAAATCAGCAATAATATCGATTGATCCTTGTTCGCTACGAGATTGAAGACGATGTTTAGCGACACTAGGTAATACCGCTTGCACATCTTCAGGGACAACAAGATCTCGCTGATCAATCAATGCCCAAGCTTGTGATGCTCTTAATAAAGCCAAACCAGCACGAGGTGATAAACCAAAATGATAAAGGCCAGATTCACGGGTGTAAGCTAATATGTTTTGCACATAATCGATTAAGGCTGGTGAAACATGAACCTTGGTCACTTCTTGTTGTAACGCTTGTAATTGTTCAGGATTAATAACTGGCTGCAAATCGTTTAATAACTGCCTGCGATCATCACCCAACAATAAAATACGTTCTGCTTCAGCATCGGGATAACCAATTTCAATGCGCATCAAAAAACGATCTAATTGAGATTCGGGCAAAGGAAATGTGCCAATCTGGTGGGAAGGATTTTGAGTGGCGATAACAAAAAAAGGTTCTGGCAGAGCCTGAGTTTCGCCTTCAATACTAACTTGCTGTTCTTCCATTGCTTCTAATAATGCACTTTGAGTGCGAGGTGTTGCTCGATTAACTTCATCGGCCAAAATAAGTTGGGTAAAAATTGGGCCGGGATGAAAGGTAAATTGATTAGTTTCACGATCAAATACTGATACACCGAGTATATCGGCCGGCAACATATCGCTGGTAAATTGAATTCGCTGAAAACTCAATCCCAAGGTGGTCGCCAAAGTATGGGCAAGGGTGGTTTTGCCAACACCGGGTAAATCTTCAATTAACAAGTGTCCTTTGGCTAACATACAGCTTAACGCTAGTTTGGTGACCTTGCGTTTACCGATAATGATGCTATTTACAGCATCAAGAATTGAATGAATATCCGTTGAAAAAGACGTGTGGGTCATTTCTTCTTTTCCCATAATTAAACAAAACCTCCATGTAAGAAAAGCTGTTTCACATTCTGGTAGGTAATTTTGGCGATGTGTTTCTTAGATTCTGCACGCAATTCAGCCAAAGTTGCAACTATCTGTGGAATATTTTCTGGTGTATTTCTCTGCTTAACCATATTTGCCAAGGGCATATCAGGCGCATCGGTTTCTAAAGCTAGACTAGATAAGGGTAGGGTGCTAAATAATTGTCGAAGTCGTGTTGCTCGTTCATGCGTGATTGCGCCGCCAATGCCTAATAAAAAACCTTGTTTTATATATAGCTGAGCTTGTTGCTGGCTACCACTAAAGGCGTGCACGATGCCTCTAGTTATCTGGTGTTTTTTTAATAAGCTTAGGGTTTGGTCATGGGCTTTACGCACATGCAATATAACGGGAAGCTTAGCGTCACGAGCAATAATTAATTGTGCTTCGAATAAATCAAGTTGGTTTTGTTTATTGTGACCATCTAGATAAAAATCCAAACCAATTTCACCAATAGCGATAGGGCGATATTTTTCTACATAATCGGCAAGCAACACTAAGTGCTCGGATTTATGCTCAGCCATAAACATGGGATGCAAACCTAAAGCAGGATGAAGTGCCGGTAAGTTTTGACACAAATCTAATAAATGCGGCCACTTTTCTGCAGTTACGCCCGGCACAATAATGTCAGTCACTCCAAGTTGTTGGCAGTGGTGTATCACCTCATCACGATCGTGATCAAAAGCTTCAAAATCTAGGTGACAATGACTATCGAGCATATTCATCAAACAATAAAACTCATATTAATTAAGGTAGCGATAACAAAAAACACACTGACAAAAAAACCTAACATCGGCACCCATAGAGGAAAAATGGTGCTGCCTAATGGGGAAGGGTCACGATGTTTGATTCTAATTAACGATAAATTTACCACTGAGAAGATGACTAGCATAATGATTGATGTGCTTTCAGCTAAAATAGATAAATGACCAAGCAAGGCCAAAGTTAATACGATCGCTGTGGCAATGAAAGTGGCTAACACCGGGGTTTGTGTTTTTTGGTTTACTGTACTTAAAATCACCGGCAATTGACCATGGGCGCTTAAACCGTAAATTACTCGAGAGGCCATAATGATCTGAATTAAGGCACCATTGATAATGGCTAATAAACCAATAACACTAATGATGGTGCCATTATCGCCGCTAAACCTCTGATACAAAGTGCTAAGCGGTGCATTGCTTTGAGCAAGCTCAGTGGGCGGCATAGCAAGCACGGCGGTCATCATGATCAAGATATATAAAACAGTGGTGATGGCTAAGGTCAAAATGATTGCTTTGGGTAAATTTTGCCTTACGTCTTTGACTTCTTCTGCAACCACCACCATATCTTCAAAACCAATAAAAGCATAAAAGGCTAATAAGGCACCTAAAAAAATGCCTTGCCAACTGCTGAACTGAAAAGGGGGAATAAACTCTAACCAACGATCGGGCAGTTCTGCTAACGCACCGCGACTGACGATAATAATCATTACTAAACCGCCGACTTCTATAAGCGTAATCAAACCGGCTAAAGACACCGAGACATTGATCCCCCAGATTGCAATGCCGCCTAATAAAAAACTCATGGCTATAATAATTAGCCCGTCCGGAAGGTTAATAAATATCTGCAAATAACCAACGAAACCATTGAGCAGCGCAGCTGCCGAAACCAGACCTGCAAGACAAACTAAAAGTCCAATAGCGGTGGAGATAAATTTAGATTGAAACCCCTCACGCACATAAATTGCGGCACCCGCAGCTTGCGGAAAACGACTTGATAGTTCGGCAAAAGATAAGGCGGTTAAGGTGGCAATTAATGAGGCAATTAAAAATGACATTGGAGCAAAATAACCAGCGGTACCTGCAAGTTCCCCGGTTAAGGCATAAATACCAGCACCAATAGTGGTACCCAAGCCATAAAGTATCATTTGACTGAGTGATAAGCTTCGTTTTAAACCAAGCTTATTGGACAAGGCTCCATCCTTCACCACGAGGATCACTCGCGGCACTAAGGGTCTGTGTTTTTTTATTTTTAATCACGATTTGCATATTACCGTATTGCCGGCTCAATGGTTTAACCGTATGACCGTGTTGTTTTAATTTATCAATATCGTTTTGTGGGATACCGACAGATTCAACTTGAATGGCATTGGGTAAATATTGATGATGAAAACGAGGTGTACTGACTATCTCTTGTGCACTTCTACCATCAACAAAATCCAAGATTCCAAGTAACACCATGGTAATAATACGGCTGCCACCGGGGGTGCCGATGACCATTAATTGTGCATCATTCTCGATAAATGTTGGACTCATGCTCGATAAAGGACGTTTATTGGCTGCAATAGCATTAGCTTCATTACCAACAAGACCATAAACATTAGTAGAGCCAATTTGAGCTGAAAAATCATCCATTTCATCATTAAGTAAGACACCTGTGCCCTCTGGTACAAACGCAGCACCAAAGGGGTAATTAATACTTAAGGTAGCTGAAACGCGATTGCCTTCATGATCGATAATTGAAAAATGCGTGGTGTCTTCACCTTTTGCAAAATCACCACCTTCCAATACTTTACTTTCACTAGCTTGAGTTTGATTAATGCTGGCGGCTAAAGTTTTGCCATAAGCTACAGAAATTAACTGTTGTGTGGGCACATTTACAAAATCACTATCACCCAAATAACGGCTACGATCGAAATAAGCACGACGCATCACTTCAGCTAACAAATGTTTCTTTTGAACAGGTGAAGCCGTTTCAAAAGGCAGATGTTCAAGTTGATTTAACATCGACATGATTGCAATGCCACCTGATGACGGTGGCGCGGCAGAGGTGATTTTATAACCTTGATAATGGCCAATAATAGGAGCACGTTCCTTGACTTGATAATTAAGCAAGTCTTGCTGTGTCCAGATGCCACCATTTTGCTGTACGCCAGCGATTAATTTTTCAGCAACATCTCCTTGATAAAAACCAGCTCGACCGTGCTTGGCAATGTGTTCTAATGTATTTGCTAAGTTGGCTTGAATAATTAAGTCACCAAGCTTAGGAACTTGTTGATTATCTAAAAAAGTAGCACTTGCTTCGGGTGATAAATTTAAGGTATTTAAACGAAAGCCAACAAGCTGTTGATAATGTTTGCTGACTTCAAAACCTTGTTTGGCATAACGAATAGCAGGGGCCAAATTTTGAGCAAGTGTTAAGCGACCATAATTTTGGTTAAGGTGATCTAAGGCTGCGGGTACACCTGGAATGCCAGCGGCAAGTGGGCCATCTAAAGATAACTGTTTATTTACGTTACCTTGAGCATCAAGATACATATCTCGGAGTGCTGCAGCTGGTGCTTTTTCACGGCCATCAACCATGGTTTGAAAACCATCTTCAGCGCGGTGTAATAGCCAAAACCCACCGCCACCTAAACCTGAGCCAGAAGGTTCAACCACAGCCAAAGCAGCGCTCACAGCAACAGCAGCATCAAAGGCATTACCACCTTGGTTTAAGGCCTCAAATCCTGCTTGTGTTGCTAGGGGATGGGCACTAGCAATGGCTGCTTGATTGGGTAATTCACTACCAAATGCTGTTCGTGAAAGAAATACAACTAAAAGAACGAACAGTGTCTGGCGAAAAATAGTCATTACCTTATGAATTAGCCGCTTTCAGTGATGCTTGGCGCTGCAGCTCTTTATGTGATTGTTTTTGCCGACGGCGTTCAGCAATTGTTTGAGCAGAATCAGCACCAATATGTGCCTGACCACGTTCTTGAGCCAAGCTCATTTGTTTTTCACGTTCTGCAAAACGTGCTTTTTGCGACGCCGTTGTTTTATCAAAACAATGTGGGCAACTCACACCATGTTGGTATTTGTCACTTTGTTGCTCTTCTACTGTGATCGGCATACGACAGGCATTGCATTGATCGTAAATGCCTTTTTCTAAATCATGATTAACGGTGACACGCTCATCAAAAACAAAACATTCACCTTCCCATAAGGTATCTTCTTTAGGCACGTCTTCAAGGTACTTAAGAATACCGCCTTCAAGATGGTAAACCTCATCGAAACCTTGTTCTTTCATATAAGCAGTCGATTTTTCACAGCGAATACCGCCGGTGCAAAACATGGCCACTTTTTTATGTTTTTCAGGATCGAGGTTTTGCTTGATGTAGTCAGGAAATTCTCTAAAACTTTCGGTATCAGGGTTTAACGCATCCTTAAATGTGCCCACCTGAAACTCATAATCATTACGAGTATCAACTAATAACACCTCAGGATCACTAATCAACGCATTCCAATCTTTCGGTTTAACATAGCTGCCAACAATATGATTAGGATCGATGCCATCAACGCCCATGGTCACGATCTCTTTTTTCAATTTCACGCGTGTGCGTAAAAATGGCATTTCTTCAGTAAATGATTCTTTGTAACTGATATTGGCAAACCGATCGTCATTGCGTAAATAGTCGAGCAACGCATCAATTGATTTACGTGTGCCAGCAACCGTACCATTAATGCCTTCACGAGCAAGTAGCAAGGTGCCACGTACGTTTTTATCGAGCATAAAATCTAATAAAGGTTGTTTTATATCTTGGTAATCATCCAAAGTGACAAATTTGTAGAGTGCACATACAACTGTCTGAGCCATGGGTTAATCCTATGTTTTTTATAATATAATTAACCGCCCATTGTACTTTGAATTACATAATTTGTCTGTGAATAAAGATCTTAGCGCTATTGAGAAGTGATATTTTTAAGTAAATTCATCATAGTCGTTAGATAGTTAAACGAGATCTCATCAGTGGTCGATTTACTCGAGAGCAAGGAATCCAAGATTTTGATGTCTTCTGAGTGATGCTTGAGAAAAATAGTGTGATGCTGGGCATGAAATTTTTGTAACTTTTCTAAACTAATTCCGGTAGTGGCCATGTTTTTCCAACGTGACAAAATATAAACCCGTTGAATAAAGTTTTCTCGCAGCAGTGGATCTTCCAATCGACCTTCATCTTCCACTGGTAAGTACGGAAAATTCTGCATTAATCGCTGGGCATATAAACCAATACCATCCCTAGTTTCAGTATCGTTAACTAGGAGTTTAACGTGTTCTATGCCACAACTAGGCGAGCCTCGTTTAAAAATGTAACCACATAACTCTTGATGCCAATTTTTTTCATTATCAGCCGCACTATAAAGTTGTTCGGTGACATCAAGATTTGCTGTGTCAGAGCCTAGACAACGCACTTCGTCATTAATTAATTCTAGACGGATGATTTCTCGTGGTATGCCGAGACCAATGCTGACTTCGGGGCAAAAAGGCAAAAATTCAAAATAGTCTGCTAGTACATCGGTGATATAGCTATTTTTTCTGTGATCACCATCGTAACGAACCTGTTCGCCTAACAAACAGCTACTGATGCCTACTTTGATTTTATTGGTATTTAAATCGCTCATCAGTTAGTTTGTCGGTTATTACTTACATTCGTCAGGCATATAACTTAAAACAGCGGAATCAGAACAAGCACTGCAGCCGTTTGAATATGTGGCTATATCAGTCGAGTCACAAGGTTGTGTAACACAGCGAACCCCAGTATCTTTAGTTGCACACACGGGGCGATAATCCATGGTGCACATTTCAGGTCGAGGGTTTGTACATTCTGTCACCGTTTGAGTCGCAACTTCAACTTCCATAGGCTGTTCATCGGAACAAGCAATAATAAACAAAGTTACGAAGCTAACCAGAAGAAGTTTATAGCGGTCTTTCATATTAGCTCTCCCCTTAGTTGAAACAGGTAAGTAATAACTGTGAATAGAGAATTAAATATTTCACAGTCGTCAGCAATAAGCAACTGTTTACATAGATGATGCCCCGTGGTTATAAAGTCTAAACTTGAAGAACAATCTTCAGATAAATATAACTTAGCAACTTGCTAGTGCGGTTTCATAGATTTAGCTCACATTTATTGCTCCTAGATCTTTTTTTAAGGGAGTATGATGTGTAGTTATTATTTTTAGTGTTTATTTGTGAGGCGTATATGGCGACCACAAAAGGACTCAGGGAAGAAAGTAAAAATCAGCATTGGCACAAAGACCATATGCAGTGGATAGCTGATATTGAGCTATGGCAGAAAGAAACACACCGTCTGGTTGCGCTATTGTATCGTTTGGAAAAAGCGATCCCTGAACACTCCTCAAAATTACAGAAACATCTTGCTCTTATTGAAAAACATGAACAAAAAATCACTCAATATCAGGGTGGACGCGATCAGCGATATTCAGATAAAGAGCCGGATCTTGTGTCGATTGAACGTCAGCAGGAGTTTTATAGGGCGTGGAGTAAATTACACGAAGAAACCAAGAAGCAACACGATGAGTTAAAACAAAGTTATTTGAAGGGGATGAATAGTTTTAGAGATTTAGCCCAAGCGTTATTGGATGAAGCGGATAAATTTTAACTTAGCTACCCCAGTGTCGCACTCGTCCGGTATCAATATGAAGAAAATCTGATTTTGAATAATAACCAACGCCACCGGCATGAAGTTGCAATGCGGCTTTGCGTAATGATGCTAATTGACGACCAGGCAAGCGAATATCAATAGCGCGGCCTTGCATATGCAAGCTTTTTTTAGCTACGCCACTGCTCTTTTTATTTAACATGGCATTTGTTTTAGCAGAGCGATAACCGGAAATAACATGAAAGGCTTGTTTGCCATCCATTTTGTGGTGAAGAATATTTAGCAAATCAATTAAATCACTGTCCATGTCGATAACATCACCTGTGCGGTGATCACGCAGAACATGGTTAATAGCTTTTAGTTCACTAGCTTGATATTGGCCTTCAGCCCAATATGTGGCGTTTACATTTTCACCGGTGTGAAGGTTTAATAAAGATAGTTTTCGTTCGGGGGCTTTCATAACATTGGCAAAGGCTGAGGGCATTGCTAATGAAGCTGCAGCACCAAAACCAAGTTGTAAGAAATGACGACGATTATGTGTTGTTGTGATTATCTCGTCGTGTTGTTGTATCAATTTGAGTGTCATGCCACCGCTCAACTTTGTTTACCAAATAACATTAGCGCCAGAGTATATAGTAGTTTTGTTTGTAATTACAAGCGTTTAGCATCGATTAGATCACGTTTATAGCTATCTGGTGCAAATATAAATTCATCCTCATTTGCCCAGGCGGTGAAGTAGGTGGTGTAGACGTTAATGGGTTGTGAGAGTTTTAGCCACTGGTTTTTGCCACTAGCAATCGCTTCGTCGATGGAGATATGTTGTGGGTTTTCAGCCAAGCTGAAATGAGCCAAGGCAACAGGATCTTCAAGGCGAATACAACCAGAACTAAAGTTGCGGCTAGCGTCACTGAATAAACCTTTATTGGGCGTATCATGCAGATAAATATCCCATGGATTAGGCATGAAAAACTTCATTTTACCTAATGCATTTGTCTCTCCTGGATCTTGTCTTAAGCTATACGGAAAGTGACGAGCGCTGATTTCTTGCCAATTGATAAAGAAGGGATCCACTTCTACTTTTTCACCATGTTCGCTTTTATAAACACGAATATCTTGCAGATAAAAATAATTGGAGTTTTGTTGTTGTTTTGGCAATAAATCTAAACGAGCCAATTTTCTGGGTACATTCCAATATGGATTAAAAACAAGATGTGATATTTGGCCTGACATGCTGGGAGTGGGGCGTTTTCTTTTGCCTACGATGACACGCATTTTGAGTTTATTTTGGTCTTGGTCGATGGCGGTCAAACTAAAGTCCGGAATGTTTACCATGATGTAGCGATGTCCTAAATCGTTGGGCAACCAACGCAAACGATCAAGGTTGAGTTTAATTTGCTGAATACGTTGCTTGGCGGATACATTCATAGCAAGGCGTGTTTCAGTCCCAATGATGCCATCTACCTTTAAGCTATGTTGACGTTGGAATTTTTTAACCTCATCCGCAAGATCAGGATCGTAATAACGACGTTTTTTGGTATTAATTTGCAATAACGATTGATTAACAACATTTAAACGTTCACGAATAAGTGGCACTGAACCATGAACATCGCCGGGATTTAATAATGGTGTTTCGGGAATTTCTTGCCACCCACCTCTTTCTTCATAAGATTGATATCGTGCCAATGCTGACGTTAATACTTGATATTCAGCAAGCTCAGGGATTAAAGCATTGAGTTGTTTTTTAAGTTGTTTGTTGATTAATGATTGTTGCAAATAATTAATGGCATCAAATTTTGCTTGAGGGATCTCCCATTGTGGATCAACCTCAGTTGATTTGAGTTGGCCAATGGCGAGGTCGCGCATGAGTTTTAATAAACCATCACTGAGTAAAATATCAAATTGTTGTGCTTGAGTTTTACTTTGTTCGGGCTCTAAATAATTTAAAAGATCATGATGGTAGTCGTTAGGCTCAAAACCATGGCTTGCGGAGCTTGCAATAAATTCGAGTGCATCGTGAGTTTGCGGGGTTAATTTTCTGTGTTTTAACCACAAGTAACCAGCGTGAGCATTGTATAGTTGGGATAGGGCAGTGGTATTTAGATTAAGTGAGGTA
>Ga0209495_1002214_pt1 | contig 12912 bp, 11 predicted proteins | sample EN1Hudsemesocosm_FD_184629 | JGI IMG/M metagenome (GOLD analysis project Ga0209495, IMG submission 184629) | Methane-oxidizing microbial communities from mesocosms in the Hudson Canyon - EN1E Hudson Canyon (SPAdes) (version 2) | ecosystem: Environmental > Aquatic > Marine > Cold seeps | place... | reverse complement strand
GTTTGGTATCTATATGGTTTCTGATGGAGCCAATAAACCGTATCGTCTGAAAATTCGTGCACCAGGTTTTGCCCATTTATCGGCAATGAATGAAATGGTCAAAGGACATATGTTGGCAGATGTTGTCGCGGTGATTGGTACGATGGATATTGTATTTGGTGAGATTGACCGATGATATTAACAGGCGCTAAAGAACAATTATTTACAACTGAAGTTCGTCAGCAACTTGATGATTGGATAGCAAAATATCCTTCAGGACAAGCTCAATCAGCATTGATTCCTTGTCTTCACATACTTCAAGCAGAAAATGAAGGTTGGCTACCAGAAGCGCTAATGGATGCTTTAGCTATCTACCTAGATATTCCAAAGATTAGTGTGTATGAAGTCGCTACGTTTTATACCATGTTTGATCTGAAGCCAGTTGGTAAACATAAGGTCAATGTGTGTACTAATATTTCATGTCAATTAAATGGTTCCGAGCAAGTTGTTGAGCATCTTGAACAATGTTTAGACGTGAAGTTAGGTGAAACAACGGCTGATGGTAACGTGACATTGAGAGAGGTTGAATGTCTCGGTGCCTGTTGTGGCGCTCCAATGATGCAAGTTGATCGTGACTACCATGAACATTTAACAACAGAAAAAATTGATACTATTTTGGCAGGAATCAAATCATGACAACAGCTACAGGTGATTTGAAACTAGATCAAGTTTGTTTCCGTACTCGTCACTTAGATGAGCCATGGACACTTGAATCATATCGTAGTGTTGGCGGTTATGAAGTTTTAGAAAAGATTCTTAAAGAAAAAACACGCGCCGAAGAAATTATTGAAGAGCTTAAAGATTCTGCTCTACGTGGCCGTGGTGGTGCAGGTTTCCCTACTGGTTTGAAGTGGAGCTTTATGCCTCGTCGCATGCCTGGTGATAAATATATCGTCTGTAATTCAGATGAAGGCGAACCGGGTACGTGTAAAGACCGAGATATATTACGATTTAACCCACATCAAGTTGTAGAAGGTATGATTATCGCTGGCTATACCATCGGTGCTCAAGCTGGTTATAACTATATTCGTGGTGAGTTTGTTGAACCTTTTGATCGTTTTGAAGCGGCCATTCAAGAAGCAAAAGATGCGGGTTATTTAGGCAAAGATATTTTAGGTTCAGGTTTTAACTTTGAACTTTATACTCAGCCAGGTGCTGGCGCTTATATTTGTGGTGAAGAAACTGCACTTTTAGAATCTTTAGAAGGCAAAAAAGGCCAACCACGTTATAAACCTCCATTTCCTGCTGGCTATGGACTTTATGGCCGGCCAACAACGATTAACAATACAGAAACATTAGCTTCTGTCCCTGTCATATTGCAAAAAGGTGGAGATTGGTTCCATGAGCTTGGTACGCCTAATAATGGTGGTAGCAAAATCTTCAGTGTCTCTGGTCATGTTAATAAACCGGGTAACTATGAAGTGCCTATGGGCACACCATTCTCCGTATTATTGGAGCTTGCTGGTGGGGTACGAAATGGCAACAAGTTAAAAGCCGTTATTCCGGGAGGTAGTTCAACACCGGTTATTCCAGGCGATAAAATGAAGGAAGTTGCCATGAGCTACGATGGTATTAGCCGTGGTGGTTCGATGCTGGGTGCAGGCTCCGTGATTGTGATGGACGAAACAACCTGCATGGTAAAAGCATTGGAACGTATTGCTGAGTTCTATTATGAAGAATCTTGTGGTCAATGTACGCCTTGTCGTGAAGGAACCGGTTGGTTATATCGTGTTGTTAAACGCATAGAACATGGTGAAGGCACACAAGAAGATTTAGACCGTTTGGTTAATGTAGCAAAAAATATTAATGGTAATACTATTTGTGCTTTAGGTGATGCAGCTGCTGCACCGGTGATTAGTTTTATCAAACATTTCCGTGATGAGTTTCAATATCACATTGACCATGGCAAATGCCAGGTGAGCAAGTAGTATGGTTAATATAGAAATAGACGGCATTCCACTAAAAGTGGATTCATCGAAAATGGTGATTCAAGTTGCTGATGAAGCAGGCATTGATATTCCTCGGTTTTGTTATCACAAAAAGCTGTCGATAGCGGCTAATTGTCGTATGTGTTTGATTGAGGTGGCTGAATCTCGAAAAGCATTACCTGCTTGTGCCACACCTGTGACGGAAGGGATGAAAGTCTTTACTCATTCTGAAACAGCTAAGGCTGCTCAACGTAGTGTTATGGAGTTTTTGCTTATTAATCATCCTCTTGATTGCCCAATATGTGATCAAGGTGGTGAGTGTGAATTACAAGATATGTCGATGGGTTATGGCGCTGGTGTGGGCCAATATAGTGAAGGCAAGCGCGTCGTTAAAAATAAAGATATTGGACCATTAATTAATACAGATATGACACGTTGCATACATTGCACTCGTTGTGTTCGTTTTGGTGAAGAGGTTGCTGGCATTAAAGAGCTCGGTGCCACAGGTCGTGGCGAGCATATGGAAATTGGTACTTATATAGAAGCCAGCGTTGCTTCGGAGCTATCGGGCAATATTATTGATTTATGTCCAGTGGGGGCCTTAACTTCAAAGCCATTCCGTTACAAAGCGCGTGCATGGGAATTAACAGCACATAATTCTATTGCGCCACATGATGCAATTGGTTCTAACATTGAATTTCATACCCGTCGCAATGAAGTCATGCGTGTCGTACCTAGAGAAAATCCAACCTTAAATGAAACCTGGTTATCAGATCGAGATAGGTTTAGTTATTTAGGGCTAAATCACGAGCAACGTGCCACTGTTCCAATGATTAAAGAACATGGTGAGTGGAAAGAGACTGATTGGCAAACAGCACTTCAAGTTGCAATTGATGGCCTGAAAGTGATTAAAACCAAGTATGGTGCAGATCAAGTTGCTGGTCTGAATGCGCCTACATCAACACTAGAAGAATCTTATTTATTCCGGAAGTTGTTACGTGGGATCGGAACAGAAAACATTGATCACCGTCTTCGCCAACAAGACTTTCCCGATCAATATACTGATTATGGACATAAGGGCTGGAGTCTAGCTGATATTGAAGAGAGCTATGATATTGTTCTGATTGGTTGTAATATTCGTGCAGAGCAACCGATGATTGCACATCGAATAAGACAATCAGCACTATTAGGAACGCCTGTTACAAATATTAACTTTGTAGCGGATGATTTATTAATTCCATCTGTTAATCAGTTAACGGTTGATATTAAAGGCATGATTAAGACGTTATCGGGTGTAGCAAAAGCATTAATGTCACTCTCGAAAGATGATAATAAAGCTTGGACAGAATTATTAGCTACAATTGTTCCTTCTGCTCAAGAACAGACGATTGCGATGCGTTTATCTAATGCGAAGAAGGCAACATTACTTGTTGGTGCATTAGCTAATCATCATCCTCAAGCAGCTAAGGTTAGAGCCCTAACAAACTTGATTGCAACACTCACTAAAAATCAAATGATTGTGTTGCCTACTGCCAATTCAACTGCTGCAGATATTGTGGAATCATTAGTTGAAAAGGACATGGATAGCTCGCCATTAAATGCCCAACAAGTTTGGCAGAAAAATTTACGTTCATATGTGTTATTTGGACTTGAACCAGAGTTGGACTGTGCAAATCCAGTTGCTGCAAAACAAGCTTTGCAACAAGCAAGTTTGGTTATTTCAATGACTAGCTACGTGACTGATGACATGTTGGCTTATTCAGATGTCATTTTACCTATCACACCATTTTCTGAAACGTCAGGTACTTTTGTTGGTATTGATGGGCAGTGGCAGAGTTTTAATGGAGCAGTCAATGCAAAAGGTGATAGTCGTCCTGCATGGAAAGTATTGCGAGTTTTAGGCAATATGGCGAATCTAAAAGATTTTGATTATGTTTCCTCACAAGATGTTCGTGATGAAGTGCGTGACCAAGTGAATTTGCAAGCAGCCCCTAGTGTCAACTTATACGCTCCAGAGGATTTAACTACTGAAACTGGCTTAATGACGATTTCAGAAATCCCAATGTATCAGGTTGATTCTGTAGTTCGTCGTAGTAAAGCATTGCAAGAAACAGCTGAAAATCAAACAGTATCAGTTGCTCGAATGAACGCTGCTGAAGCAGAAAAACAGAGTGTGAGTCAGGCTGAAACACTATTGATTACACAAGATAACAATAGTATTACGATGGCATTTGAAATTGATAATGACATTGCTGATAACTGTATTTATATAGCTGCTGGTATCAATGAAACATCAGCATTAGGTGCTATGTTTAGCAATGTTACTGTGCAGGCCATCGAGCAAGGAGACGATCATGCTTGATTTGATTAGCTCTGTTGCTGATTGGGTTGTAGCTCAGACTGTTCTATATACCATTTTAAAAATCGTCATCATTATTTCACCTTTGATGATTGGTGTTGCTTACTTAACCTATGCTGAGCGTAAAATTATTGGTTGGATTCAAGTACGAATTGGTCCAAATCGTGTAGGACCTTTAGGTCTACTGCAACCAATAGCTGATGGTTTAAAGTTGGCACTCAAGGAAGTTATCTTCCCTGCTAAATCAAATTTATACTTGTTTTTAGTTGCGCCAGTATTAGCGATAGGGCCTGCTCTAGCCGCGTGGGCAGTGATGCCATTTGATGCCACACTGACTTTAGCTAATATTGATGCTGGACTGCTTTATATTTTAGCTATCACATCAATGGGTGTTTACGGTATTGTTATTGCCGGCTGGGCATCCAATTCACGTTATGCCTTTTTAGGAGCCTTAAGATCGGCTGCCCAAGTTGTTTCTTATGAAATTGCGATGGGTTTTGCTTTAGTCGGTGTATTGATTGCAGCTGGAAGTTTGAACTTGGGTGAAATCACCATGGCTCAACAAGGTGGTATCTTACATTGGTACTGGTTGCCATTATTCCCATTATTTGTTGTCTATTTTTTATCAGGTGTCGCAGAAACTAACCGTGCTCCTTTTGATGTGTCGGAAGGTGAGTCTGAGATTGTTGCCGGTTTCCATGTTGAATATTCGGGTATGGCGTTTGCGGTATTTTTCCTTGCTGAATATGCCGATATGATTTTGATTTCAATGTTAGCGGCAGTGTTGTTTATGGGCGGCTGGTTATCGCCATTCCAAGGTGTTCCTGGATTAGAAGGTTTATTTGCATGGGTTCCAGGCATTATCTGGTTATTGATGAAAACCTGTATCTTCTTATTCTTTTATCTATGGTTTAGAGCAACGTTCCCTCGTTATCGTTATGATCAGATTATGCGTTTAGGTTGGAAAATATTTATCCCAGTTACACTTGTTTGGTTAGTCGTTGTGGCTACTGCCCAAGTTTATGATATTGGCCCTTGGTTCACGGAGGCTGTGTCATGAAATCAGAATTTATGAAGTCAGTACGGCACACTATTAAGAGCTTCTTATTATGGGAGTTATTGTTAGGTTTAAAACTAACAGGTCGATACTTATTTGCTAAAAAGATAACCGTTCAATACCCAGAAGAAAATACACCACAATCACCACGGTTCAGGGGATTACATGCATTACGACGCTACCCTAATGGTGAAGAACGGTGCATTGGTTGTAAATTATGTGAAGCGACGTGTCCTGCATTAGCTATTACCATTGAAACAGAACCTCGTGATGATGGAACTCGTCGAACAACACGTTATGACATTGATCTCTTTAAATGTATCTTTTGCGGTTTTTGTGAAGAATCGTGTCCAGTAGATTCAATTGTAGAAACACGTGTATTTGATTATCACTTCGAAAATCGCGGTGAGAATATTATGACTAAAGAAAAGTTATTAGCCGTTGGTGACAAACACGAAGATCAAATAGCAGCAGATCGCGCTGCTGATGCGGAGTACCGTTGATGGAACAAATAATTTTTTATTGCTTTGCTGCTATTTTATTATTTGCAGCAACGATGGTCATTACTGTACGTAACCCTGTTCGTGCAGCATTATTTCTAATATTGGCATTTTTCACCAGCTCAGGTATTTGGTTATTATTAGAAGCTGAATTTCTAGCAATGACTTTAGTACTTGTTTATGTCGGTGCTGTCATGGTGCTGTTCTTATTTGTAGTAATGATGTTAGATATTGATCTCACACCGCTACAGGAAGGCTTCACCAAGTATTTACCTTTAGGGATTATAGTTGCAGCATTGATTACCATTGAGATGATTGCTGTTCTTGGTGCGTCACATTTTGGTTTAGATATTATCTCAGCACCAGTTCCTCATCCAGAAGGCTATAGCAATACTAAAGAAATCGGTCTTTTACTCTATACCGTGTATGTCTATCCATTTGAAATTGCATCAGTGATTTTAACGGTAGCCATCATTGCGGCGATTACGTTGACTTTACGTGAGAAGAAAAGCAAATCTCAAAATGTTTCAGAACAAGTGAAAGTAAGAGCTGAAGATCGCCTTCGTATTGTGAAAATGGATGCGGTTAAAAAGCAGGATAATGAGCAGGAGACACAATCATGATTGCATTATCTGATTTTTTGATTCTAGGTGCTTTGTTATTTAGCTTGTCAGTTGCCGGTATTTTTATTAACCGTAAAAACATCATTATCTTATTAATGTGTATCGAGTTAATGTTGTTAGCTGTGAATCTTAACTTTATTGCTTTCTCACATTATGCTGGTGATATTGCAGGGCAAGTATTCGTATTCTTTATATTAACGGTGGCAGCAGCTGAAGCAGCCATTGGTTTGGCGATTTTAGTGGTGCTATTTAGAAATATGCACACGATTAATGTTGCAGAACTTGATAACTTGAAGGGCTAGGATTAATGACTGAAAACTTACTCCTAACTCTCGCTCTTTCACCACTCTTAGGAAGTGTCCTTGCTGGATTCTTCGGTAATAAGATTGGCAAGACATGGTCACATCGAGCCGCTATTCTTGGCGTTGGTATTGCCTTTGTTTTATCAACGTGGGTACTGAAACTCGTTGTTATCGATGGCCAAACATATAACGAACAGGTTTACCAATGGCTACAGGCAGGTAGTTTAAGCCTTGAAGTTGGTTTCATGGTAGATGCCTTGACTGCCATGATGATGGTTGTTGTCACCTTTGTTTCTCTGATGGTGCATATTTATACTATTGGTTATATGCATGATGACGATGGTTATTCACGTTTTTTTAGCTATATTTCCTTATTTACATTCTCAATGCTGATATTGGTGATGGCCAATAACTTTATGCAGTTATTCTTTGGCTGGGAAGCCGTAGGGCTAGTGTCCTATCTATTGATTGGTTTTTGGTATAAAAAATCAACAGCAATCTATGCTAACTTAAAGGCATTCCTAGTCAACAGAGTAGGAGACTTTGGTTTCTTATTAGGTATTGCTGGCGTATTGATGTTTGCTGGTAGTTTGGATTATGTAGAAGTCTTTGCTCAAGCACCCACAATCTCAGAAAAGACCATTAGTATTTTTGCTGGCCATGAATGGTCTGCAATGACCTTGATTTGTATCTTATTATTTATTGGTGCCATGGGTAAATCAGCACAAGTGCCTTTACATGTTTGGTTGCCTGACTCAATGGAAGGTCCTACCCCTATTTCAGCTTTAATTCATGCTGCAACAATGGTGACAGCAGGTATATTTATGGTAACGAGAATGTCGCCATTATTTGAGTTTTCTGAAACGGCGCTTTCATTTGTATTAGTTATTGGTGCTATTACCGCATTGTTTATGGGCTTCTTGGGTTTAATTCAAAATGATATTAAACGGGTTATTGCCTATTCAACACTATCACAGCTAGGTTATATGACCGTCGCTCTTGGTGCTTCAGCCTATGCTGCGGGTGTATTCCACTTGATGACGCACGCTTTCTTTAAAGCCTTGTTATTCTTGGGTGCAGGTTCAGTTATTATCGCCATGCATCATGAGCAAGATATTCGTAAGATGGGCGGTTTGAAGAAATATATGCCCATTACTTATTGGACGGCATTAATTGGTTCTTTAGCTTTAATTGGTTTCCCTGGTCTAGCTGGTTTCTTCTCAAAGGACTCAATCATTGAAGCTGTACATGCTTCAGAGATAGCGGGTAGTGGCTTTGCCTACTTTGCAGTCATTACAGGTGTATTTATAACGGCCTTATATAGTTTCAGACTCTTCTTCTTGGTTTTCCATGGCAAAGAGCGTTTTGATACACATGGTGATCACGTTCCGCATGAATCATCAGCAGTGGTCACGTTACCTTTAATTTTATTAGCTATTCCATCCGTAGTGGTGGGATATCTCATAGGCCCTATGGTATTTGGAGATTTCTTTGGAAATGCCATTATTGTGCATGCCGATCATGATGTCTTGGCTCATGTGGCTGAAGATTATCATGGTGTAGTTGGCTTTATACTTCATGGTATGACGCAATTACCATTCTGGTTAGCAATGTCTGGTGTAGCAACAGCCTATTACCTGTATATGGTTCGACCTGAACTTCCTGCCAAAATACAGCAACGCTTTCAGTGGGTATACCGTGTGTTAGATAATAAATATGGTTTTGATGATTTCAATCAAAAAGTATTCGCCGGTGGTTCTCGAATGATTGGTCAGGTGTTATGGAAAGTAGGTGACCAAACATTAATTGATGGTGCCATTGTTAATGGTACTGCTAAAACTGTAGGCTCAGTATCTAAACTAGTTCGTCGTGTTCAGACCGGCTATTTGTATACCTATGCCTTTGCCATGATCATTGGTTTGTGGTTATTACTTACTTATTTTGTAGTTTAATATTATGTTTACGAATCTTCCTTTATTAAGCTTACTCATTTGGTTACCTGTTTTAGGTGGACTCGCTGTACTTATTAATGGTGATAACCGTTTTACGCGCCCACTATCATTATTAGTATCAGTTATTACCTTATTATTATCACTAGGTTTGTACGTTGGCTTTGATAGTGCAACACATCAAATGCAGTTTGTAGAGCAAGCCTCGTGGATTTCAACATTCAATATCAATTATTCTTTAGGTATAGATGGTTTTTCAATGCCACTGATTATATTGACGGCTTTTTCTACGGTGATTGTAGTTGTAGCTGGCTGGGAAGTGATTCAGCACAAGGTGAGCCAATATATGGCAGCCTTCTTGATTATGGCTGGCTTAATGATTGCCGTGTTCGCTGCTTTAGATGCCATATTATTCTATGTATTCTTTGAAGCGATGTTGATACCTCTATTTTTGGTTATAGGTATATGGGGTGGTCCAAACCGAGTTTATGCCACGATTAAATTCTTCCTTTACACCTTATTTGGTTCGGTATTTTTACTATTAGCCTTATTATATTTGCACCATGTTGCCGGTAGTTTTTCGATTTTAGACTTCCATGACGTGACGCTATCATTGCAGGAACAAATTTACTTGTTCCTTGCCTTTCTCATCGCGTTTGCTGTCAAAGTACCAATGTGGCCTGTCCACACATGGTTACCTGATGCTCATGTTGAAGCACCAACCGGTGGTTCAGTAATACTAGCTGCCATTACATTAAAAATTGGTGGTTATGGTTTATTACGCTTTGCTTTACCCATCACGCCAGATGCCAGTATGGCATTAGATTGGCTGGTGATTGGATTGTCGTTAACAGCGGTTGTTTACATTGGCTTTGTAGCATTAGCTCAGTCTGATCTGAAAAAATTAATTGCTTATTCAAGTATTGCTCATATGGGCTTTGTGACTTTAGGTTTGTTCATCGTATTTAGAATCTTTGCTAATTCATCAACAGGAAGTGGGGCTGTTCTCGCGGTAGAAGGCGCGATGGTGCAAATGATTTCTCATGGCTTTATAGCGGCAGCCATGTTCTTATGTGTTGGTGTTTTATATGACCGAATGCATACTCGTGAGATTAGTGCTTATGGTGGTGTTATGAATACCATGCCAATCTTCGGTGGTTTTGCGGTGTTTTTTGCCATGGCTAATGCGGGCTTACCTGGAACATCAGGATTTGTAGGTGAGTTTATGGTTATCTTAGCGGCATTTCAAGCCAATTTTTGGTTTGCATTTTTAGCTGCAACCACACTCATCTTAGGTGCTGCATACACATTATGGATGATTAAACGGGTTATGTTTGGTGAGGTTGCCAATGATAATGTCGCCCAACTTACAGACTTAAATCGCCGAGAATTTTGGATGCTAGCATCATTGGCTATTATTGTTCTGGCTATGGGGCTATGGCCAGCACCGATTACTGAGGTTATGCATGCTTCAGTTGAACATTTATTAACCCAAGTTTCACAGTCTAAATTATAAAGGGCATACGAATATTATGACGTTTGAAGTAGTAAATATGTCTTTTGCATTACCAGAAATGTTTATGCTGGCAATGGCATGCACAATTTTATTAGCAGTTGCATTTCTCGGGGAAAAGGGGGCAAGCACTGCTTATGGCTTGAGCCAGTTAACACTAGCGATAACGGCTATCTTGATTTATCAATCACTAGGCAAAGCTGGTTTAGCATTTGACGGCACTTATATTAAAGATGCGTTTAGTGATGTACTGAAAATTGCCATCTGTATTATTAATATCGCTGTACTGTTGTATTCAACGAGTTATTTAAAAGCTCGCGGCTTATTTAAAGGTGAATATTATGTCTTAGCTATATTCTCTACGCTTGGCATGATGATTATGGTATCAGCAGCCCATTTTCTGACGATTTACCTTGGCCTAGAGCTGATGTCATTATGTATGTACGCTATGGTAGCGATGCACCGCGACTCGATGGTGTCCACAGAAGCGGCTATGAAATACTTTATCTTAGGTGCGATAGCTTCGGGTATGTTGCTATATGGCATGTCGATTATTTATGGCGTGACGGGTAGTTTAGAAATTGCACCGATTGCACAAGCTATTCAATCTGGAGGCTTGGACAATACGGTACTTAGTTTTGGGCTTGTTTTTTTAGTGATCGGTATTGGCTTTAAGTTAGGTGCGGTACCATTTCATATGTGGTTGCCGGATGTTTATCATGGCGCGCCAACCGCAGTCACTTTATTTATTGCTACTGCACCAAAAATTGCTGCCTTTGCTATGGCGATTCGCTTATTAGTGGATGGGCTTGGAGATGTACATCAGCATTGGCAGGGTATGCTGATTATGTTGTCGGTTCTATCTATGATCCTCGGTAATGTAGTTGCCATTGCTCAAACAAATTTAAAACGTATGTTGGCCTATTCAACTATTTCACATGTTGGTTTTATCCTATTGGGTATTTTGTCTGGCAGTCAGGAAGGGTATGCCGCTTCAATGTTCTACGCTTTAGTCTATGCATTGATGAGTTTAGGTGCTTTTGGCATGGTTATTCTAATGAGTCGCCAAGGTTTTGAAGCAGACAATATTGATGATTATAAAGGTTTAAGTAGTCGTAACCCTTGGTATGCTCTTATGATGTTGATATTGATGTTTTCAATGGCTGGTATTCCACCATTAGTCGGGTTTTATGCCAAGTTAACCGTAATTAAATCAATTGTAGATATTAATTTAATATCAGTGGCTATTGTTGCGGTACTCATGTCAGTTATCGGAGCTTTCTATTATTTACGTATTATTAAAGTGATGTACTTTGATAAACCTGAGCAGCAGCAGGCACTACAAGCTCCTACTGATATAAAACTGATGATTAGTGCGAATGCATTAACTGTATTTGCATTGGGATTATTTCCAGGATCATTACTAGCACTCTGTGCTAGTGTTTTTTCACTCTAACTTTAGTAAGCATATGTCTCCAATTACTCTTATATTATTATTCCTAGTTATTGCCAATGTTCCTTGGTTTACAGAACGACTGTTTTTTATTATCCCATTGAAAGGAATGAAATCGGTACTTCTCCGATTGATTGAACTGTGTATTTTCTACTTTGCTAGTTTATTGATTGCGATTACAGCTGAAACTCAATTTTCTGGTGACGTGTTTCCCCAGCAATGGGAGTTCTTTGTAACAACATTTTGTATGTTTTTGGTTTTGTCGGTACCAGGTGTTGTATATCGCTATCAATGGTTACCGATGCAAAAAAAAGAAAATTAAACAACAATATGCGCAGGAGTGAGTCGTCCTGAGGATAATTTCTACTTCATAATATGGCTATAAACCCCATCCCCTTGAAAAGTAGTTGTAAAATATTTATTAAAGGTGCAACAACTATTAAATTGGTTTAAAATGATCCGGTTTATTTTCGTGTATTTATAACACATTCTTAATTTTAGAGACGGACACAATGGCTGCAGATTTATCCAAGTACAGAAACATTGGTATCTTCGCGCATGTAGATGCGGGTAAGACCACAACAACAGAGCGTATCTTAAAACTTACCGGTAAGATCCATAAAATTGGTGAAGTACATGATGGTGAATCAACAATGGATTTCATGGATCAGGAATCTGAACGTGGAATAACTATCCAATCAGCTGCAACAACATGTGAGTGGGATGGTCACCGTTTAAATGTTATCGATACTCCGGGTCACGTAGATTTCACAATCGAAGTTTACCGTTCACTTAAAGTACTAGATGGTGGTGTTGGTGTGTTTTGTGGTTCTGGTGGTGTTGAACCTCAGTCAGAAACTAACTGGCGTTATGCGAATGAATCTGAAGTATCTCGTATTATCTTTGTAAACAAACTAGATCGTATGGGTGCTGACTTCTTCCGAGTTGTGAAACAAGTTGAAGATGTTTTAGGTGCTAACCCATTAGTTATGGTTCTACCGATTGGTATTGAAGAAGACTTTATCGGTTGTGTGGACTTATTAACACGCAAGTCTTGGATCTGGGATAACGAAGCAGATACAACTGCTTTCCGTATCGAAGAGCCACCTGCTGAAATGGCAGATCAAATCGAAGAATACCGTGAAATGTTAGTCGAAACTGCTTTAGAGCAAGATGACGAATTGATGGA
>Ga0209495_1002210_pt1 | contig 12934 bp, 11 predicted proteins | sample EN1Hudsemesocosm_FD_184629 | JGI IMG/M metagenome (GOLD analysis project Ga0209495, IMG submission 184629) | Methane-oxidizing microbial communities from mesocosms in the Hudson Canyon - EN1E Hudson Canyon (SPAdes) (version 2) | ecosystem: Environmental > Aquatic > Marine > Cold seeps | place... | reverse complement strand
TTCTTCCTCAGCTACTTCTTCATGTTCTTCCTCAGCTACTTCTTCATGTTCTTCCTCAGCTACTTCTTCATGTTCTTCCTCAGCTACTTCTTCATGTTCTTCCTCAGCTACTTCTTCATGTTCTTCATAATCACTATCATCACCATAATTATTATTATTTGATTTCACACCAAATAAATTACCCAAATTATTAATATTATCTGCAGTTGTTAATATTTCTTCACTTGTATTATTAAAATCATCAATTTTATCATTGATAGTATTAGTTGTATTATCAATTGATTTATTAATTACATTTTTCTCTTCGTATTCTTCATATTCAGAGTCTTCTTCATATTCAGTGACTTCTTCATTAACATCCTCAGTGTCTTCTTCATGTTCCTCCTCAGTGTCTTCTTCATTAACATCCTCAGTGACTTCTTCATTAACATCCTCAGTGACTTCTTCATTAACATCCTCAGTGACTTCTTCATTAACATCCTCAGTGACTTCTTCATTAACATCTTCAGTGACTTCTTCAGTGACTTCTTCAGTGACTTCTTCAGTGACTTCTTCAGTGACTTCTTCATTAACATCTTCATTAACATCCTCAGTGACTTCTTCATTAACATCTTCATTAACATCTTCATTAACATCCTCATTAACATCTTCATTAACATCCTCAGTGACTTCTTCATTAACATCTTCATTAACATCCTCATTAACATCCTCAGTGACTTCTTCAGTGACATCTTCAGTGACTTCTTCAGTGACTTCTTCATTAACATCTTCATTAACATCTTCATTAACATCTTCATTAACATCTTCATTAACATCTTCATTAACATCTTCATTAACATCTTCAGTGACTTCTTCAGTGACTTCTTCATTAACATCTTCATTAACATCTTCAGTGACTTCTTCAGTGACTTCTTCAGTGACTTCTTCAGTGACTTCTTCATTAACATCTTCATTAACATCTTCAGTGACTTCTTCATTAACATCTTCAGTGACTTCTTCAGTGACTTCTTCATTAACATCTTCAGTGACTTCTTCAGTGACTTCTTCATTAACATCTTCATTAACATCTTCAGTGACTTCTTCATTAACATCTTCAGTGACTTCTTCAGTGACTTCTTCAGTGACTTCTTCATTAACATCTTCAGTGACTTCTTCATTAACATCTTCAGTGACTTCTTCATTAACATCTTCAGTGACTTCTTCAGTGACTTCTTCAGTGACTTCTTCAGAAACTTCATTAAGTACCTTTTTATGTTTCTTATTTTTCTTTTTATTTCTCCTTTTCTTTTTATATGACTCTACATTTTCATTAGTTTTATATTCTGGTGATTTATAAAATGATGATACATTTTTAGATTTTATCTTCTTATATTTATATTTTTTATAATTATTATTTTCAGAAGATATATCAGAATCATAATTATCAGAATTTATTAAAGGTGATACATATGAAACATATGAATTATTTTTAGATATTTCATCATCTTTGTATTTTGGTATAAATAAGTTACTTTGATATGAATAATTATCATAATCAACACTATTTCCATCAGATTTACTATATTTATAATCAGATGATTTATTTGAATTAAAAACAATATCATCAAAATCTGTGTTTACTATAGGTGTAAAATTATCAGAAATTACATTATTTAATGATTGCATAATTTTATCCGGTGTTAAGCCTGTAACATCTTTAATATCTTTAATTTTTTCGTTGATTAATTCTTCGTTCAGTTTAATTTTAAGATTGTCATCATTTGACTTTTTGATTATATTATCACACTGTAAAATTAATAAAACAAATGCTAATATACATAAAACAGCAGCTATACCATTAAATATTGATGTAACTGTTAATGCCTCATCAGATTTGAAAAAATAATCTTCACGATCTAAGTTTACATATCCATTTAAAGACATCAATAAAACGATAAATGTCAATATGAATATCAGTATAATAAAAAAGCAAAGTATAACAAATTTTGTTCTTTGTAACATTATATTTTACTATTTAGTAAAATATATTAAAAATATATTAAATATATTGGTTGTTAAATACATCTTCTGGTTTTTTAATTCCTATTTTATTTCTCCATTTAGATTTATTTTTTTCTATATTTTTTCTGAACTTACTCGTTTTATTAACTGGTTTGATTTCCATTATTTCGTTTTCATTTAAAATAACATCTTTTTTTGGTTCTATAATTATATCTGGTGTACTTTCTCTAGAAATATCATAAATCGTATCATAATTATTAGTTGGTGAATCATTAGCATTTAAAGACATAATACCAGAATCTATAAAACTTTTTACCTCAATTGTAACATTAGTTGAAATCATAGGTTTAAGATCTTCAAGTCTAGGTATATTAAAAACTTCAGGTTTAATATCTTGTATTGAATCATTTAAATTTCCAATTTTTGTTGATCCTTCACCTCTCCTACAATATAAATAAATATCACCTGATTTTGGACCAACAAATAAAAATGGATTATCAGCTTCATGCTTCCTTTTACATAGTTCACAAAATGATGGTTTTTTACGTTTTAATAATAAAAATGATCCAGATACCTTTCCTATTTCAAATGAATTTTTATCACTAAAATTATTAAAAGCGTTTACCATAGCTTTATATTCATCATTATTTATATCTTTAGATGAAATATATTTTATTCTTTCTTTCATTTCAACTGGTAATATTTGACATGTATCAGTAACTGATACTAAAGATGATAAAAAAACCTCTTTTACTAATGTATATGTATCAGTTATTTTATCAGTTGGTGTCCATGTTGAAAAATCAGGATCAATAATCTTTTGTCTTAATTTACCATATTTTGTTGATAAAAATAATCTAAATTGTTGTGATGATTTATACATTGTTTTATCATAATATTTTTTAACATCATCTGGTACACTTTTCATTATCTCTTCAAATAAATCATTGTTAATTTTAGCAGATTGTACACACCAACGATCTACAACTATATGAAATGATCGTTTAATATTAGAATGTGAACTAAATACCATAATATCCTCCATTTTAATACATGGTTTTAACTTTAAAAGTGAATCAATATAATATTTTATTACTTTTGTTGCGATTATAACTTTTTCTTCCATTGTATGTGAATATTTATCATCAAATGAATCATCAACTAATTCTATATCTATATCTGCATAAATTTTCTGAAATTTTTCACCGAAAATAATTTCAAAGTCACATCTATGCTCATTTGTTAGTGATGCTGTTGATCTGAACAATAAAAGTGGTGATCCTAATACAGCAAAACGTTTAGTTGTTTTCTCATCACTATAATGTTTTTTATATTCATTACAAATTACTATATCATCATGCTTAAGTTTTCTCCTCACTAACAATGAATACTCCTCATCAACTAATGTGCTATAATAATGCCTATTACACATATTTAGAATAAGTTTTAAATTTATTTTTCATTTTATTAAATTTCAACAAATATCATCGTTAAAAAATGATAAAAATAATGTAAAAATTTATAAAATGGATTCATTTAAAAATTATTATGATTCAGAACTGTTGATGGAAACATACGAAAACTTTAAGAAGTTTGATACAATTAATGTTGATCATATATTTGATTATTATAAAGAAAAAAATTCTTTAAAAGATCTATTTACTATTTTCGAGAAAAATGTGATCAATAAAGTAAAATTGTTACAAGATAATAAAAAATCAAATTCTTATGATAATTATAAAATTGTTGAGAATGAAACATCTGGGTTTCAATTTAATTCAGAAGAAGAATTAAAGAATATTATTCATAAGTTGGATATTTCAGATATTTTCATTGCAAAGGTTCAAATTTCATATAAACGTAAAAATTTATCATCTTTGGTTAAATGTTTCAATAGATTTCCATTAGATTTATTTATTCAAGAATCTGAAGATATTATTGATATAATTTCGTACTTTCATAGTGGTGAAAAATCAAAAAGTTTGACATTTCGTGAAAAGTTATTTAATTCCATATGTTTCTTACAAAAGAAATTGTTACCAGAAGATGGAAAATATAATATTCAAGAGCGTATTAGAACAAATATTTTATATATGTCAGATTATAAGAATGCAGTTAAAGATTATAATTTGAATAAAGAGACATCATTTATTAAAATTCAAAAATGTATCTTTAATTGTATTTCTAAATATTTTGATTGTTGTAATCAAAATAATAAAGTTTTAAATGTTGATAACTTTGATCTTAGATGTCTCAATGATTTTGAAGATGATATTAATGAATATGTAACAAATGAAGTAGTTTCGTCAATTTTAAGTATATTCCCAAATGTTAATTTTTCACAGTTATTATCTTTTATGGAAATAATTTTTAAGATTGATATAGTGAATAGAGTTACTTATTCAAAATATTTAGTACAATATATTGAACGAACTAGTTGCATTACAGATTCAAGGTTGTATCAAATTATAGATTTATATAATAAAACAATTATAAAAGAAAATGAGTTATTAAATAAGAATGATTTTAAAACACATGAATTAAACAATCGTGGTCCATTTGATAATTCAAATATAAATGATGATACAATTAAAACAAATAATGTAAATAAAAGATATAGAACAATCTTTAATATTGATTCGACAATATTAGATGAAGAAACAAAAAAAGAATATTATGAAATTTATAAAAAGTTTGGTTATACTATATTTAACTCAAGTAATATTTTTAGTTCCAAACAATTTTTAGTTGATACATTTGGTATTTTTACAATTAATTTAAAACATATCAAGCAATATTTTGATAATAATATTTTATTATTTGATACATTATTATTCAATAAGTTGTCAAGTATTAATTGTAGTGGATTTTTAGATGATAATATTTTTAAAATGATTATTAATTTCATAACAGATGAAACATTAGTGAAGAAACAGGTAACAAGATTTAAATTTTTCTTAAATTCTATTATTAAATTGAATGATAATGATTATAGTGATAGATTTACTTATGTAAAATATAGTATTTCTAAATATGTTGTGTCAAATAACATGTTGAAATATTTCAACAAAAATTCTTTAGATAACATTTATCAAATTTCAAAACATATTATCCTTGATAATTATAACATCAATATAATTAATGATTTTAATGAAGATAATTGGAATATGGCAATTATATTTGTAGATGTTACTAAGAAATATTTTGATGACAATGTTTACTTATGTTATTTATTTTTGAAAGAACTTAAATTTAATGATGATTTCTTTTTAAGATTATCTAAATTAGTTCTATTTGAAGATTTATTTAATTCTGGTTATGATAGATTACATTATAGTATAATGAATCATAAAGTTAAAGATTCTATTCTTTCATATGTTGACACAGATTATTTAAATAAAAATTTTTCTACAACTGTTTATCGAGGTACAATTGATGTACATAATGATAATAGAGATTATGTTTGTGAATATGGTATCGCAACTTTATTTAAAAACTATAACCTGAGTGATTATGACTTAAATAGAGAATTTGAAGAATTTTGGGAATATTCTAACAATCTATCAGAAGAAAATCTTAAAATATTTCATAGAATTATGGGTTATGATGAATCAATGAATAAAATTGATAAAGTTGATATTGATCATGGTCAATTTTTAATAGAAGAACATAAAATTCAGAAAAATAAGTGTGATGGTAAACATATTTTAGCATTATTTTGGTTATTCTGTAAAGATTATACAAGTGAAAATCTTAAAGATACATTATTTGTTGGTATTTTAAAATCTTATCAAGAAGAAATTATTGGTGGTAAAAAATGGTATTGTGTTTGTAATAAGGGTAAACTTCAAAATATGGCAGTGGCAGTTTTACAAGGACGTTTAGTTATAATAAATAAGAAAACTAGTGAACATGAAATTTTTATGATTGACAACACTAAAATTTTTAATGATATTAAACCTATCGTTGATGAAGTTGATGAAATTATGACAATATCAGAAATTTATTTAAAAATTAAACCTTTACTTGATAGTATTTGTACCATGGAAATTGTACCAAATGCAAATAATTTTTATAGATTATTATTTGAATTTGTTAAAGATAATAATATAGTTGTTAATTATAAAGATTTACTTAAAACTGTTACACTATATTCTGAAACTAAAAATGGTTTTGTTGAATCACATGAGTTATCAATTGCGTCATCATTTGAAGATTGTATTGATATGGAAGAATATCAACATATTATATTACAAATTCAAAATGGTAATTTTGATGATGAAAATGAATTTGATTTTGATTTTGATTTTGATGATGATGAAGAAACAGATGATGATGAAGAAACAGATGATGATGAAGAAACAGATGATGGTGATAACGATGTTGATTTTGGAACTCAAGAAGAATATGATGATCTTGAGAATATTGTTTTTAACCAAATTAAAGAAAATGAAAAAATAGATAGTGCTACATACATAAATGATGACAATAATAATTATTTTGATGAAAATAAAGTTTGTACAACATGTATGAAATTAATTGATACAGATTTATACAAAGAATATGGGTTAGAATATTGCACATGTGAAACTGATGAAAAACAAATTTATTGTAGTAGTGAATATGATGAAGATATAAATGATAATGAAAATTCAGATTTTTTACCTTACTATCGTGGTACATTTGAAGATGAAGATTTATTACATTTAAAATGTGAACTAAATGAATTAAATGATAAGATGATACTTTTAATTGAAGATAAAAATAGATTAGTTGATGATTCTGGTAACAATGTGTGGAGGATTGATAATTCTATTAAATTTACACAAAAGTTAATTGATGAAAAACAGATAGAAATTGAAAATTTCAAACAATAAAATAATAAAAATAATGTTCAACAATCAATTTGATGACTTTAATGATGAGATGGATGAAAGTAAGTACAATATTAGACTACAAAAGCGTGGTGGTAAAAAATCAATTACAATTATTGAGGGATTTACTAATCATGAAGAAACAAAGGAAATTAGAAAAACTTTAGCAAAAAAATATCATTGCAGCTGTAGTTGTAAAGAAGATAAAACCGAAGGTCAATATATCCTTCAATTATCTGGAGATCACAGACATACAATTAGTGAATCTTTAATTAAGCTACTTAAGATTGAACAATGTGATATTATCATTCATGGTGGTTAAATATGTAATAACTTTAGAAATAAAATTTTTATTAATTAATAAAAATGGTGAAGTATGCCCTAATATTAGCATTTTCGTACCCTAGAGTAGAAGAGAATACATTATTGACATTTTTATCATGTGCACATCATGATATAAAAATGACTCATGGTTTATGCTCATCTTTAGAAATAGATGATAAAAACATTACAATCTTAACTGATATAAATGATACACCAAATTCTATAAGTGAATGTAATGTTAAAAGGAACCCATATCCAAGTGATATATTTGTTTGTAGAGAAATATGTCAATTTTTAGAAAATACAATTAGAGGTATTGAAGAACAAACGTATAAAGATGGTAATGATTACCCAGAAGTATTTTTATATATATCTGGACATGGATCACATATAAAAATTAATGATAAAATAGAACAAAGTATAATATTATACAATGAATCTGGAACTCATTTAAAGTACCTATTATCCAAAGATATTTTTAATATCTTATTTGGAAATTTACATATAGAATCAGATGGTACAATGGAAATACCAGTATGGATATCTAAAAAATCATACATACAAGTTGAAACAGAAACAGAAATAAAGTACATACCGGAAGATATTGGAACATTAGTACCAATAACTGTACAATTAACACCCCCAGTAAATTCACCTATGTGTTCACCTAATATTCATAGTAAACCATATAGATCTTCTTATTTAGCAAATAGAGGAATTCCATTTTCATCTAAAATGTTAATTGTAGTTGATACTTGTTATTCTGAACATATGACACATTTCCCATATATTTATGATAGTAGTTCACAAACAATGATTGAAACATTTAATTCTAATGTTGAAAGTAGTAGTATCTTACCACACTGTGTTACAATATCATCATGTGAAGCTAATAAAAAATCAGGTTGTGAATCATCTGGTTCATCACTTACTAAAATATTATTTATGAAATTAAAAAAGTTTAAAGGTAGACTTAATATATCACAATTACATTATATAATATATAATTCTAATAATAATTTAGTAAATAATATTTTAAAGAATGGTTTAAGTCACCCAATCATTACATCTACAAAAGGTGTATCTAATGAAGATATACCATTTTTTAATAATTTTGTTCAGAAAAAACATATAACTATTGAAAAATAATTTGATAATTTTGATAAAAATGTCTATTTTAGCTATTAAACATAATATTAAATTTGGTTTATTTCTAACATTTGTTGTTTCACCATTTATAATTGTTCCTGTGACAGTTTATAAAATTGATCCAATTCTAACGTTTATTTTTAACAAATGAAAAAAATTTATATTTAACTGAATATAAATGTCACTCTTTAAGATTATTAAACAATCACTTAAAAATACATCTTTAACTACAGATATAATGTTTGTAACTGTACCAATTTTATTTCCAATTGTTTATTTTAAAGTAATAAAGGGTATTTAAATATATATTTAAATAAATATATATAAAAATTGTAATGTTATTAAGCTATTATGTTATCATATTATTAATATTCTATTTTGATGCTATTACATTATTATAAATTATACGGATATAAACCCAGTATTAGTTTGTGTTATAATTTTATTATATAATAAATATTTAAAACAATCAAATGTAATCTGAATATCAAAATCAGCTGAATGACATTTATTTTCATTAGGTAATGAACCAAAACATTTTTCATAAAGCTCACTAAGTTTAGGTGATTTTTTATGTCCATTTTTATTCTTTAAATTACAAAATGTACTTGATAATTTCATAGTACATACATATAAAGGTGGTGTAAAATCTATACATAATTTTTGATAATATTTTATTATATGTCTTGTATCAAATGATATATTGTGACATACAATATATGAACAATAACTTAAATCTTGTTTCATATTAATAAAAGCATCATAAGCATTTAAACCTTTTGTTACAATATCATATCTTGTTACTTTGTTAAAATGATCAACTTTAGTATTTTCCTTCTCATTTAAAAGAAATTGAACAGATTTACATAACTCCATTTCAAAATTGTAAATATTATATGCAATTTCAATAATAAATTTACCACATCTAGTTGTTTCAATATCAAGGACAACAAAAAAGTTAGTCATTTTATATGTTTAATATATATAATTTTTCATTTTATTGATTGGGGTAAAATAATAGTTTTGAAAATATTTTTATTTATTTACATATAACAAAGATGGATTTGAGTAATCAATCATATGAAAATGGAATTAAGTGTGATAGATACATCAAAAATGATAAAAATATTAAAAGTGGCATAAATGAAACTAAAGAGAATAGTTTCACATATTTAATGTCAAGAGGTAAATTTTTACAAAATAATAGAAAAAAATTATCTTGTGTTAGAAGGACTAGTTCATCAACAAGTAGATTTAACAATTCAGAGATTATTTTTTCATATGATGAATCATTAGATAAATTAACATCTAAGGTAATTGACATACATAATATTGTAGATTTAATAAATTTTTAATTAAAGTTATATTCCAGTTTTACCAAGTTTTTACGAGATTTTTGAGGTTTTTTATTACCAATTTTAGTTTTTAATATCAGTTCTAGTTCCAGTTTTTATATTTATTCCATTGAATAAATGTATATTTTATATATAATTATTTTTTCATTTATTTATAATGTTATAATGTTATGATTTTACTACATTTAATTAATATTTAATTTTAAAAATTATATTTTATGGTGTATAAAATTTTATTTTCTGTAAAAAAGACACGATTAAAGACAAAAATAGAATTCAAAAAAGTGCTCTGAATAATTATAGGGAGACGTATTTTTAAGCACTTTTTTCATTTGACTCTCGAAGATACAGACATGATTTATTTTGAAAAAGTGCTAAAAATGATAAATTTCAATATGATTTTTTTGTATTTTTCGTAGTTTTATCAAAATCAAAAGATGTCTAGTATACTGTTACAATAAATTTATTACAATTAATTAATATTTAAATATCAAAATATTTTACATCCTTTTTATCATCTTCATTTGATTTTTTCTTAATAAAATTTATATTACAATTTAATAACTTTGTATAACATTTAAATCTTTATTATCATTTATACAAATTTAATGGTTAATATTTGAATACTCTAAGTTCATAAGTAATTATTATAAAAGTATAAAATAATATTTAATTAAATATTATTATGAAATCAACTTAAATGTATCCATCAAATTTGTACATAAATCTGTAAGTAATTCTATTTTTACTGAATCTTCATTATCATCAAGTTTAATAAAACTACTAGCTAAAAATGTTGAATGTAAAACCATATTAATAAAGTTTTCATTGTTATTACATTGAATATAATAAGATAATGATGGAATGATATGTAAAATATTTAAATGATAATCAGTAAAATCATCCGATTTGTTAAGTATTGTCATAGCTTCATCTATATTAATATTATTTACATCAGTTAAAATTTTAACAGACTCTACAACAAAGTTATCCAATAAAGTTTCGTTATAACTAAAATTATCAACTGACATATTTTTAATTGACAAATTTGTCAATTATTTCATTTTTGTTTTATGAAACTCCACCACAATCAATTCCTCTATTACTCTTACTATCATATAAGATTTTCACAGGCTTTTCCTTATGAGTATACCAATCACGTAAACACTTTGTACTACAACATTTGATATTCACATTTACCTCATTATGATTAATTAATATAGTAAAAGTCTTTTCATATCTTTCACTTCTAGGGATACACTTATTACAATTAGAACAATTAATCGTCGACATGTTTATTTCTTGTAAATTGTTAAATTTTTCATTTTTCTAATATTTTATTTATAGCATCTTGAATATTTTCATGTGTAAAACAAATACTTTGTATTAATGCAGATGATTTTTCTCTATCTTGAATATTATTTATATTGTCATATTTTAATAATTCATTTAATTGAATTTTGTAACAATTACATAATATTTCAAAAACTAATTCTTTGGTTGGATATTTTAACTCCATTGTAAAATCAATTCGACCAGGTCGTAATAATGCTTCATCAAATTTATGAATATGATTTGTTGTAAATATTACCATAAGATCTTTTAATTCAATTACACCATCTAACATATTAAGTATACCAGATAATGATAAAGGTGTTTTTTCAATACTTTTATTTACAGGTCTCATATTTTGATTTTGATTTTTAAAGTCTTTTAATATTTCACTTTCATCAATAACTTTAACAAATTCACGTTTAAATAAAACATCTGAATTTGTATGAGCATCTACATCTTCAAAAATAAAACATAATTTATCAATTGATATTTTTTTATTTAAATATAAAGTGTTGTTAAAAATTTCATCAAAATCTTCTTGTGATTTTACTAAACTAAAATTAATATATACACCATGTCTTTTTGTACGATTTAAAATTGCCTTAATTGTACTTGTTTTACCAGTACCTGGGTTCCCATAAAACATCATAATTGCTTTATGTGTGTATCCAACCTGATCATATTTTTCATTAGATTCAACATTTTTACTTTTTGAATTAAATTGATCAACATAAGTTATTAGTTTATCTTTATTTTCAATGTGAAGATTTGTTACAATATTTTTACTGCATATAAATTCATTATAAATATGTTCATCTAAATTATTATATTTAATAATATAGTGTTTATTTGTAAAATCTGATAAACTTTCAACATATATATCTTTACAGTTTTCCATGAACATATTTAATATTTTTAAAGTTTCATGTCTATTATTTTCTATATTACCAATATAGGAATATTTTTTGTATACAGATAAATCTTTGTCATTTATTACAGTACAAAATATCTGTAGATATTTATCCAAACAAATTATTTCACCTTCTCTAAGACCCATAGTAATTTTTTTTGACATTTTATATTCTAAAAAATTTTTACCACCAGTAATTTTATTGTTATTTTTAATGTGATGTAAAATACCTTTATAGTATAAAGATGTTGTTTCACTTTCTACAATTCTATCAGAGAGTTTATTGCTAATTTTTTCTTCTGTTTTATAAACTTGATATGTTATACTTACAACATTATCAAATCTATACAATAATTTCTTTGAAAATGATAAAAATTCATTAAATTCAGAACGTAATGAAAAAATTGTAGCAAAAATTGTTACAGCTGTTAACATATTGGTATTTAAATATTTAGAAATAATTCTATCAAAATGATTACTTAGTAGTGTACTTGTAAAAGACATTTTTTGCAAAAAATATGTCTAATTTTTCATTTTAACATTATTTTATTTCCACACAAAAATTCTTATGAATATTAATTGTTGTAATTTGTTAAAAATAGACAAAATAAAAAATGAATATTTTTGTATATTTTAACATAGAAAATGTCAAATATTAATTTAACACCACAAAATAACGTTCATGTACCATTTGAAAATAAGCATCAAAAGTTTTTTGAAGAACAACAAACTGTACCAGTGCAATTACCAGTTAATATGTCACCAACTGTTTCTATTGTACCACAACAAAGTTTACCAGTTAATATGTCACCAACTGTTTCTATTGTACCAGTGCAATTACCAGTTAATATGTCACCAACTCCTCAGACACAAGGAATTCCTGGATTACAGCCTCCTCAGACACAAGGAATTCCTGGATTACAGCCTCCTCAGACACAAGGAATTCCTGGATTACAGCCTCCTCAGACACAAGGAATTCCTGGATT
>Ga0209495_1002209_pt1 | contig 12937 bp, 10 predicted proteins | sample EN1Hudsemesocosm_FD_184629 | JGI IMG/M metagenome (GOLD analysis project Ga0209495, IMG submission 184629) | Methane-oxidizing microbial communities from mesocosms in the Hudson Canyon - EN1E Hudson Canyon (SPAdes) (version 2) | ecosystem: Environmental > Aquatic > Marine > Cold seeps | place... | reverse complement strand
AACGATGCACAGACTATCACCTTCACCCTTTCCCGGGTCAAACGTGGCTTTATCATATTACTCACACTGACTTTATTATTAATCAAATAGTTAAAAATGACGCCTGATCATAATACCAATAAAGGTAAGCATGTTAAATCGTTTATGTATAAAATATGAACAAGTGTGCACTGTTTAACGTTTGTTTATATTTCAGCTTCTAATTATAAGTACAATGAGTGTTTTTGGGCCGTGAGCTCCGTAGGCTAGTGTTTGCTGAATATCGGCGGTTTTGGATGGACCGGAAATTAACAAGGCATTACTTGGAAGCCCTTTTTTAGCCCAATCTTCCAGCTCAATGAGTTCAGAAAAATTACTTAATAGTGTAGATTCTCGAAACAAGGCAACATGCACAGGGGGAACCAGAGACATAAGCCTTGGTTCTGACTTGTTGGGTAGAACTACCAGGGTACCTGTTTCTGCTATACCTGCCTGAACCTCCGTGAATGAGGCTTCAATTTGATGAAATAACTGATCTTTAAATGCTTCAACTGTTTGGTCGTAAGGTGTTAATTGAATATCACAGGCTTGATTCGTTATCTCTTTACTAAAGGCTATGCCACTTTCAGTTAGAGGGCTATAAAGCCATTGGGTCAAATGCTTTGAAGTGGCAATTTTAATGAGTTCTTGAGCCCAACTCTCTTCAGTCGTTTCAATGATTTTTGTATGCGCTGCAAGCAATGATTTTTTAAATTGTATTAGGCGTTCTTTTTTTTCAAGGCGGGGAGGCTGCCAGTTTGATGTCTTTTTAGTAATAGGACTACTGTTCGCGGCTCGAAGTCTTTGTAAAATATTGTTTCTTGCTGTGCTCATTTTATTCTCTGCATTTTTGTAAGTCTTTCTTTCTCTAGCATTAGCTCATGGAGTGTTTTAGGTGCTGGCTTGGGGGCAGTTCGGTAATCTGTCCATGGACTAATCGATTTTGGACTAACATGCCTGAAGCGAGTGGCTGCGTAAGTAAAGCATTTATAAAGAAAGGGGATACCGTAGATCTTTTTCCATATTGCCCATGCGAACACTTCTTTTCCTTGCCTTGATGGTCGTGCAGATTTTTGTTCGCGCAGTTTACGTATTAGCTTGGGTAAGGGGATCTCTACAGGGCATACTTCACCGCAGGCACCATTTAGAGAACAGCCTTCTGTCATTTCCCCTTGTTTATCCAGTCCTTCAATTTGAGGCATAACAACTTGGCCTATGGGGCCGGGGTACACTGTGCCATAAGCATGCCCACCAATGCGGCTATAAACAGGGCAGTGATTCATACAGGCGCCACAGCGAATACAGCGAAGTGTTTGTTGTAGGGTTTCATCCTGAAACATCTTGCTGCGGCCATTGTCTAGCAATACTAAATGAACCTCTTCAGGGCCGTCTTTCTCACCCTCTTTTCTGGGAGAACTGATCATATTGAAGTAGGTTGAGATGTTTTGCCCGGTTGCGGAGCGTGTGAGCAAACTGAGCAATGGCGGAATATCTGAGAGTTTTTCTACTACTTTTTCAATGCCAGTGATAGCAATATGAACCGGTGGTACGGTGGTACACATGCGGCCATTGCCTTCATTTTCTACTAGGCACAGCGTGCCGGTTTCAGCGACTGCAAAGTTAACACCTGAAATACCAATATCGGCTTCAAAGAACTTTTCTCTGAGAATGCGTCTACCAGTACCAATGAGCTCATCAACGCTTTCGGTATATTTCACATCTTCAATTTTATCTTCGAATAAGTGAGCAATTTGCTCTTTATTTTTATGGATAGCCGGCATGATGATATGAGAGGGAGTTTCATCAGCTAGTTGTACAATGTATTCCCCCATGTCTGATTCAAGACTTTCAATGCCCCGGGCTTCAAGGTAATGATTAAGTGCTATTTCTTCACTCACCATTGATTTGCCCTTTACGGCCAGTTTTCCATCATGTTTTTTAATGACTGAGTGAATAATTTCACAAGCTTGTTCTGGTGTTTCTGCCCAGTGCACCTGTATGCCGTTTTTTATGCAGTTGGCTTCTAGTTGCTCAAGTAATTCAGGTAATCGAGATAGGGACTTGGCTTTAATCTGATGGCCGTGAGTTCGAAGTTCAGAAAGCTCATCGCTATCAGGAAATGCCGATAGTCGTTTGTCACGAAGAAAGTCCATCGCTCCACGAAAATTATCTCGTAACTCTGTGTCAGCTAATGCGTTTACAGCTTGTTCTCTAAAGTGATTTTTCATTTGTTTGTGTTCTTTTCAGTAAAAAATCAGCCAAATGTTCATTACAGATAAATTGCTTATTCTTTTCCATCATACCGCCAAGATTCATCAAACAACCACAATCACCACTTACCAGTTGTGATGCGCCTGTTTGCATAATTGCTTTACACTTATCTTCAGCCATCGCTGCTGATATCTCGGGTTGTTTTATTGCGAAAGTACCGCCAAATCCGCAGCATTCAGCAGCTCGTTCAGGCTCGCAAACCTCAACCTGTTTGAGTTGTCTGAGTAGTGATAAGCCATCTTCAGTTACCCCCATCTCTCTGCGAGCGCTACATGATGTGTGCATGACGACTTTAATGGGCTTGCCTTTATCTACTAGAGAAATTCCAAGAATCCTGACTAAAAATTCCGTTAATTCGTAGACGCGAGTTGAGAGTTTCACCGCCTTGGAATGCATTGGGTGATTTGCAAACAGTTCAGGGTAGTGGTGTTTCATCATGCCAGCACAAGACCCGGAAGGAACAACGATTGGAATGGGCTTGCTAAACAGTTCAATTTGTTTGGCTGCAACATCAATGGCTTCGTGATTGTAGCCCGAGTTAAACGGCGGTTGCCCGCAGCACGTTTGCTGTTGCGGAAATAACACTTCTACACCTTCACGCTCAATGAGCTCTATGGCGGAGAGCCCTGCCTCAGGATAAAAAAGGTCTATCAGACAGGTACCAAAAAAGTAGATTTGTTTTGGCTTGTTAGTTTTGTAGGAATTGTTTTTTGTGCTCATTGATTTTTGTCATTCTTGAGTTTGTAGCTAGCTTTCTAATATAGGGTTATAACATTATCCCAACGTTGCACACTATTAAGCAGGCGAATAGTTAATACTTTGGTCTAGCGGCTATTTTTTAAGCAAAACGCTAAAATCAACCTACACTTTAATTATCATTATGAAAAGCAATTATAAAAAGTAATTATAAAAAACAGGAGTACCTGATGCACGAGGATTCAGACCCAATAGAAACCCGTGAATGGCTGGAGTCACTTGAGTCGGTCATTGATAACGAAGGCGTTGATCGAGCCCATTACCTTCTCACGCGTCTATCCGAACGTGCAACTCGTGATGGTACCCAGTTACCGTATTCAATCACAACGCCTTTTCGCAACACCATACCCGTAACAAAAGAAGCTCGAATGCCGGGTGATTTATTTATGGAGCGCCGCATTCGTTCCCTGATTCGTTGGAATGCAATGGCTATGGTGCTTCGAGCCAACAAAAGGCCGGGCGATTTAGGGGGGCATATATCCACCTTTGCTTCTATTGCGACTATGTATGATGTTGGCTTTAACTACTTTTTTAATGCAGGAAATGAGTCTAGGGATTCTGATCTTGTGTATATTCAAGGTCATTCTGCGCCAGGCATTTATTCGAGGTCTTTTCTTGAAGGGCGGATTTCTGAAGAACAGATGGACAATTACCGCAACGAAGTGGATGGGGATGGTTTGCCTTCCTACCCGCATCCCTGGTTGATGCCAGATTACTGGCAGTTCCCAACGGTTTCAATGGGATTAGGGCCTCTGCAGGCTATTTACCAAGCTCATACCATGAAATACATGCATAATCGTGAGTTGGTTGATAACTCAGATCGTAAAGTGTGGTGCTTTATTGGTGATGGAGAAACCGATGAACCCGAATCATTGGGTGCAATATCTCTGGCTGGCAGGGAAAAGCTAGATAACCTGATATTTGTGGTAAATTGCAACCTGCAAAGGCTTGATGGTCCTGTTCGGGGTAACGGAAAAATCATTCAAGAACTTGAAGGTGTTTTTCGTGGTGCAGGCTGGAATGTTATTAAAGTGGTATGGGGGCGTTATTGGGATCCTCTATTTGATGCAGATGAAAATGGCGCGATGCAAAAGGCAATGGACGAATGCGTTGATGGAGAATTGCAGAACTTCAAGAGCAATGGCCCTGCTTATACCCGAAAGCACTTTTTTGGTCGTTCACCCGAGTTGGCCAAGTTAGTCGAAAACCTGACAGATGAAGATATTTTACACCTGAATAGGGGAGGGCATGACCCTTACAAAGTTTACGCGGCCTACCATGAAGCGCTTAAAACTAAAGGTCAGCCAACAGTTATTTTAACGCACACCATTAAAGGATATGGCTTTGGTAAAGCCGGTGAAGCTCAAAATGCCACGCATTCATTAAAAAAGCTCGATATAGACACCCTAAAAGCGTTTAGGGATCGCTTTGGTATTCCATTAAATGACGAAGAATTAAAAGATGTTCCTTATTATCGCCCACCTGCAGATAGCCCTGAAATGCTTTACATGCGTAAGCGACGTGAGAAATTAGGAGGGTTTTATCCTAAACGCCGAAAAGATAGCGGACCCTTAACGATTCCAAGTCTGGAAGCATTTGAAGCACAGCTAAAAGGTTCGAATGGACGAGAAGTTTCAACCACTATGTCTTTTGTTCGTATTTTATCAACGCTAACTAAAGATAAACGAATAGGTAAGCGGATTGTCCCCATCGTGCCGGATGAAGCACGCACCTTCGGCATGGAAGGTATGTTCCGCCAGCTAGGTATATATACCTCGGAAGGGCAAAAATATGTGCCCAATGACCGAGAGCAAATGATGTATTACCGGGAAGATGCCAACGGTCAAATACTGGAAGAGGGAATTAACGAAGCCGGAGCCATGGCCGCATGGGTCGCTTGTGCAACGGCTTACAGCACCAGTGATTACCCCCTAATACCTTTTTATACGTTCTATTCCATGTTTGGCTTTCAGCGAGTGGGAGACCTTTGCTGGGCTGCCGGAGATATGAGAGCCCGAGGTTTTTTAATGGGGGGAACCGCTGGCCGCACCACTCTCAATGGTGAAGGTTTGCAACATCAGGATGGCCATAGTCACATACTGGCAGGCACCATTCCAAATTGTGTCTCTTATGACCCTGCTTATGGTCATGAACTAGCCGTGATTATTCAAGATGGTATGAGACGGATGTACGTCGATAACGAAAGTGTTTATTACTACATCACCATCATGAATGAAAATTATATACAGCCTACCATGCCTGAAGGTGCTGAAGAGGGCATTATTAAAGGTATGTACCTTCTTGAAGAAATTAAGGTGAAAGGGGGCAAAGGCAAAAAACTCCATGCTCAGTTGATGGGCAGTGGCGCTATATTAAATGAAGTTAGAGCCGGTGCTCAGTTGTTAGCTGATGATTTTGGTATTTCATCGGATGTGTGGAGTGTGACCAGTTTTAATGAGTTGGCACGAAATGGGCAACATACTCGCCGCTGGAATATGTTGCACCCTGAAGAGAAAGAAAAAGAGAGCTATGTGACTTCATGCCTCAAAGACCGAAAGGGGCCAGTGGTAGTATCCAGTGATTATATTAAACTTTACGGTGAGCAAATCAGGGATTATGTTCCAACAGATTACACCGTGTTAGGTACCGATGGGTTTGGACGCAGTGATACCCGAGAGAAACTCAGGCATTTCTTTGAAGTTGATCGGTTTTTTGTTGTGGTAGCGACCTTGGAAGCCTTAGCTAAACGAGGCGAAATTGATAAAAAACAGGTGCTGGAAGCTATGCGTAAATACAATGTTGATCGTAATTTGCCTAACCCAGCGTCTTGTTAATCGATACTATTCCCTATGAGGAACTTGAAATGAGTAAGATTGAAGTCAAGGTTCCCGACATTGGTGGTAGTACCGATGTTGAGGTCATTGAGTTATGTGTAGCCCCGGGTGACACTATCGCCGTGGACGATCCGGTTATAGTTCTTGAGTCAGATAAAGCCACCATGGAAATTCCTGCATCAGATGCGGGAGTGGTACTAGAAATGAAAGTGGCCGTGGGTGATACATTATCTGAGGGTGATTTAATTTTATTGGTTGAAGGTGTTGAGGCTACACCGGATTCAGAACCCAAAGCGGTTCCCCAGATTGATGCCCCGCTTGAGGTCGCAATAGAATCTGTGAAAGCTAAGCCGCCTGCATCTAAACCTGTAGAAACCGTGCTTGAAATCAACACAGACAACGATAAAGTACATGCCGGGCCAGCGGTTCGAAAAGTAGCCCGTGAATTTGGTGTGGAGCTTTCTCAGGTTAAAGGTAGCGGCCCTAAAGGACGTATTTTAAAAGAAGATATTCAGCTACATGTGAAAACAAGGTTGAAGCAAGGGGGGGGCTCTTCAGGTGCTGTCGGTAGTGGTATTCCAGCAGTTAAATTACCCGACTTTAGCCAGTTTGGTACCATTGAACGAAGCCCCTTAAGTCGCATTCATAAGCTCACTGCAGAGAGTATGCATACCAGTTGGCTGAATGTGCCTCATGTGACCCAGTTTGATGAAGCAGATATCACTGAGATGGAGTCTTTCAGAAAAGCACAGAAAACAGTTGCGGAAGCAAAAGGCACTCGATTAACCCCCCTGCCTTTTATTCTAAAAGCCTGTGCCTATGCCTTAAATCAATACCCTCAGTTTAATACGTCTATTGATATGAGCACCTATGAGCTAATCCAAAAGCGCTATGTGAATATTGGTGTTGCGGTTGACACTCCCGCAGGGCTGGTTGTGCCTGTTATTCGTGATGTAGATAAAAAAGGTTTGTGGGAATTAGCGGAAGAGTGCATTGAACTGGCGGGGAAAGCTAAAGATAAGAAACTCAAACCCACAGATATGCAAGGTGGATGCTTTACTATATCTAGCTTGGGTAGTGTAGGTGGCACCGCGTTCACGCCTATTGTGAATACGCCTGAAGTAGCAATACTTGGTTTATCTAAAGCCTCAATTAAACCTGTTTGGCAAGGTAGTGAGTTTGTGCCCAGATTGATGCTACCTTTGTCTTTATCGTATGATCATAGAGCCGTAAATGGAGCAGATGCCGCGAGGTTTACGACATTGCTAGGTACATTGCTGGGTGATTTGCGACAGTTGTTATTGTGAAGTGGAGGGGGGAACTGCTTTACTAGGTACTAGAAATAATATCGCAAACTAGCATAAAAACTTAATGGATAAGCACCAAATTCAGATCCAAAACTGATCTGCTGGGTTGGTGCTTGATATTCCAATCCATCGCCATAACTAAGATATGTGCCAAGGTCAGAATATAAGTTGTCTGACCAGCTCACTTCGCTACTCAGATTAATAAACACCGATTGGTCACTCACATTTAAAAAGCTACTGGCATTAACATTTACAAGCGGTGTAACGACCCATGAAATAGCCGGTATTAGATAGTGTTTGCCTAGTAAGAAAATGCCTGCTTTTTGATAAGGCTCTTGTGAAAGTAATTGTAAATAATCATCGGGGTTACTGCTGCCAGCGCCATTGTAATGATACTCCAACATGAGAATTACACTCTCATTAAGTGCATAATCAGAGCCGATTGAGCTGCGCCAGTAATCATTAGTTGCATTGTTATTCATCTGCATGTAAGCCGTTTCAAACCAGAATCCAAAGTCTCCCAATGCGCGTTCAATGCCTCCACCCAGTAGCCATGATTCGTCTAATTTAATAAACATCGCTTCAATATCATTACCATTGATGGAGTTTTTGCCACGAATAAATGCTGCGCTGTTTTCTTCTTTTCCATCTTCGCCAACAATTACCCCTGTATCTAGAATGGCAAAGTCACCCAGGTCGGCCTGGTAGCGTAGCGCGTCAATACCTGCACGGTATTCTTGGTTGAGTGTTTGAATGGTAAAAGGAATAAAAATATCGGTAGGATTAATAAAGCGAGCCGAGCCGAACGCGACAACCTGGCGACCTATCGTAAAATCACCATAATCATTGCCATATTGGTAATTGAGGCGATCAAGGTTTTGCCAGACAACGATATGATCATCATCACTCATTGGATCATTATTTATTGTGGTATTAATATCTTTATAACGATAGCGGTTTGAGCCCGTGGAAAATGTTGAACCAAGGCCGCCACTGTCATTTATTTGAGATGTTTCTGAGTAATATACCGGCTGTACTTCATAATGAATTTCAATATTACCGTTATTTTCAGTAAACCCACCTGCCATTAAGCGCAGGGCATTTTGTGATTGAAAGCTATTATCAAATTGCTGCGGGCTATCTTTAATCTCTATTTCATCTTGTGCAAGCGCATAAGACTTTAGATAACCACTATAAGTGAAATCAACAGCCAATGAGAGCTGGGTAAATAGTAAAATAATAAAAAAAAATAAGAGATAGAATATTTTCAAAGTTCCACCAAAATCAAATTTGCCACTACCTGTCGCGTCGTTCATCATCAACAATACGCCCATCTTCTAAACGTATAATCCGTCGGGCACGCTCCATTATCTTAGGGTCATGGGTGGAGAATATAAACGTCATGTTTTCCTTTTCATTCAATTCTTTCATCATGTCGAGTAAGGCTGCACCGGTATGTGAATCTAGATTTGCAGTGGGTTCGTCGGCCAGTATCAAACTAGGCTTAGATACCATAGCGCGGGCTACGGCTACACGTTGTTGCTGTCCACCAGACAGTTGAGCAGGGAGGCGGTTTCCTTTTCCCTCCAAACCAACGGCATTTAATATGGTTTGAACACGCTGTTTACGTTCTGCAGCGGGTAAGCCTTGCAGCAACATAATATATTCAATGTTTTCTTCTGCGGATAATACGGGAATGAGGTTGTAGGCCTGAAAAATAAACCCAATATGGTCACGGCGAAAATCAGATAATTCTGTACCGTTCATATGGCTAATGTTCTTATTGTCTAGAATAACCTTTCCATATGTCGGTTTATCTAAGCCGCCAATAAGTTGTAAAAGCGTTGATTTACCAGACCCTGAAGGGCCAATAATAGCGGTGAATTCGCCTTTTTCGATAGTGATGCTGGCATCTTCAAGTGCTTTTACCAGCGTTTCATCTTCGCCAAAATGGCGGCATAGTTTTTTTGTTTCTATTACAGCAGAACTCATACTTATTCCTTAAAGCGCTTTTCGCATCGCAAATGATGGCTGTAAGCGTGCCGCATGTATGGCTGGGTAAATACAGGACAAAACAGTAATCACTAAAACTGAAAGAGATATTTTTGCAAAAGCTAAGTAATCGATGATTAGGTAAATAGGCTCATTTAGGGATATTCCCGACATTTCAGTGCCTGAATAATCTATGCCACTAATCGATTTCCAATAGCTAAGTAGAGTGCCCAGAATCAAACCCACAAGCAGGCTAAGCACGCCGATAAAAAAGCCTTCTAATAATATCTGCCAAAATAGCTGCTTTGGACGAGTGCCTATAGCCAGTAAAATACCAAATTCATTATGCCGTTCGTAAATAGACATAAACATGGAGTTGATTAGCCCTAGGGCTACCAGCACAAACATAATGATTGAAGCAATCAAGGTACTATAACTGCTCATGTTGAGCATACTACTTAGTTGCGGAATGAGTTCTCGCCAGTTTAAGGTCTCAAGGTTTGTGTTGTTTAGCGTTTTCCATAGGCCTAAGCTTTTGTCATCGGCTTGCTCTGTATGCTGTAAACGCAGAGCCACTTCATGCACTCCCTTAATGCCTAGCATCGACTTCCCTTGGGTAAGGTGGACAAATGCCATGTTTTTATCCATTTGTCGGTCATTAAAATGAAAAATCCCTGATACTCTAAACAGCTCTTGAGACAGATCCCCTTCATGGGCTTGAGATAGGGTAACGACAATGCGATCACCCAAATCGACTTCAAGTAGCTCTGCTAAATCGTCTCCTATGAGTATCTCGTTGCTTATTCTTTTGTTGCTACTGTTTTCGTCAGCGTTTCCACTTAGATAGCGGCCGCGTTTCATTGCTTTTTTAAGTTTGCTAAGTTCAGCTTCTTTGTCTGCATCAATACCATAAATAAGTGCGGCAGCCACATTCTCTGATGAGGCAAGCATTCCACCGCTTAGGGTTCTGGGGGAATAGGCTTTAATTGTAGAGTTATCGTCTAGCTGAGAGAACAAAGCTTTTGTATCTTTAATGTAGATATCAATATCATTGGCTTCACGAAACCCTTGTTGGTGGATTTGAGCATCCCCCAAAAAGGTTTCTGTGCTGATTTTTATCATCGAAGTCGTCATGCCTCGAACAAAGGCATCAGTAAATAACAAGGCGGCTAAACCACAAGCAACCAGGCATATGGTGAGTAGGGTACGACGCGTATTACGAAAGATATTACGTTTGGCTAAGCGGCCAACCAGATTCATACTCATAACTACGCCGCCTGAAGAGCTTGAAGTGGTGAAATGCGAGCCGCACGGATACCTGGTATTAAACTGACTAGCAATGTACTGCCAATCACAACTAGAGCCGGTAGACCCATACTGAAAAGGGAGATTTCCCCTAACATGGTCTCAAATAATATCCCCCCCATATCGATGGGGTCAGGGAACGTTATACCAACATGCGTTAACCAGTAGTTGGCGGGCAGGGCGAAAATGAAGCCAAACAGGCAGCTGGCAATGGCTAAGAAAAAAGATTCCAGCATAATCAAGCGAAATACCGCAAAGGGTCTTGTGCCAATGGCTTTTAATACTCCAAATTCCCGGGTACGTTCGAGTATGCCCATTAAAACGGTATTTAATACGCCGATTGATACGATGAAAATAAGTATCCCCATAGAAATATAATTGCCTTCCTTATCGGCTTGCATACTATTGTAAAAGGCATACTCAACCACTTGCCAAGGGTCGATGCTGAGCTCATTTTTAGTATCTGTTTCTTGAGACCACTCTCTCGTTAGTTGGTTTGCAAATGAACGAGCGTAGCTTTGGTGGGTGAGACTTACGGCTAGTTCATGCACCTGATTTCCCATACTCAAAAACTGACGCATCGCATCCAGACTTAAATAAACGTTCATGCGCTCATAAGACTCACTGCTGCCAACAATCGCAACGACTTCATAAACATCATTAGCAATAGAGCCATCAATGCCTTGAGAGATCAGTATTAGTTCATCGCCAATATTCAGATGAAGGTTTGTTGCTAGTGCTTTACCTATCATGGCCGGAAAGTAACCGTTGCTAGTCATTTTGCTAGAGTTGGTCATGCCGCTAGAAAGATAGGTTCCTTGCTTTACCTTTTCTTTTAAATAGGTGGTTTCTGCTTCTAATAGGGGGTCAATACCAATAACATTGGCGGGGAATGTTTTCTCTTTACCATATGCCAGCGAAGGTCCGTAAATCCGTGGAGCCACGGCAGTCACCAAACTGTGTTTTTCTAAATCAGCCATTAATGAATCTACATTATCAATGGTTTTATAAAGGGAGGGGCGTTGCAGGTAATTGCCTCGGTGAATTTGAACATGGCCGGTATGGTCACGGGTGAATATATCAATAATATTATTATAACTGCCTTCGCTCATGGCTAACATAAAAGAGAGTAAAAGATAGCCGCTACCCATGCTTAGAATAGTCAAAATACTGCGACGACGATTGCGTAGAATATTTCGTAGTGCCAGCTTAGTTACTAGCATTAATTAAACCGTTTTTGCAGATTTCTAAGCGTAAAAATATCGTTGTCCATCGTTGTATCAAACTCCAGTTCAACATACTCGATCACTGTTTTATGGTCTTTTTTGTTATGAGGAACCATGCTCATTTTTGATGGGAGTTTTTTGCCCGAAAACTCACGAATATCACTAAAGTACATGCTTCGGACTTTTTCGCCTTTTTCATTAAAATAGCTTTGCTCAACAGGTAAAAGGCTTTCTTTTTGAACCAGTATTTCAATACGCGCCCAAACCGTAACGGTATTTTCTTTAGGGATTAAAATAAGTCGGTGTTTATCTTCATAGTCTTCTTTTTCTACATGGTATTCCTTAACCAGAGACACCTCGCGCACCAAGTCATCATTGGTAAAGTCAGACCCCATCCATGACCCCATCATCATTGAGGGAGGCACTTTAATAACTTTGTTGATTTTGGGGAAGTAATTCCACATCTCACGCCCTTTTTTAAGGGTGGCAACACCACGGTCTTTTTTGGGCGACAGAATACGAATAAAGGTATCGTCCATACCAATAGTCCAGCTTTGCATTTCTAGAGTGCGCTGCCAGTTAGGGGTAACAATATTCATTTTCATAGTAGAGATTGAATTGTCAGAACGGTAGAGCTCATCAATCTTTTTTAATAAGGTAATGGCCTCTTCACTGGATAGTGCCTGTGTTGATGGTAGCAACAAAATGATAATGAGAGCGGTGGAGCGGAAAAGTGTGCGCATGTTAAGTCCCTTTTATGTTAATACCATCTTAAATTATAGAATTTGAAAAGCAACACTATCCACCCACTTGGTGATAGGTATGTGTACATTGAGGGATCAGCCATTTCTTGGACGGTGTTTTTCGCTTTAGCTAACGTTGAATTTAATGTTGTCCTATTATATGAATGTCTAGTAATTCTTCGTAACGACCACTTCCCCTAAGCTCTTTCAGGCCTAAATTAAACGCGGTAACGAGTTTAGTTGCACCGGGATGTGCTTTGGAAAACAGTAAATGCCCCGTAGTCTTGAATAACGGTTTAGGGTGAAAGTCTATCAAGTAGGCGGTATGTGGGTTAAAACGGTTTAGCAGTATATTAATCCCCAAATGTTTTTCGACGGGAAAAAGGTCTATCCTTCCTTTTATCAGTTTTGCCATGCTTAACTCATCTCGTATGGCCGTTTCTATCGTCAGGAGCCCTTTATTTTTTGCTTCCCAAAATTCTTTA
>Ga0209495_1002207_pt1 | contig 12943 bp, 9 predicted proteins | sample EN1Hudsemesocosm_FD_184629 | JGI IMG/M metagenome (GOLD analysis project Ga0209495, IMG submission 184629) | Methane-oxidizing microbial communities from mesocosms in the Hudson Canyon - EN1E Hudson Canyon (SPAdes) (version 2) | ecosystem: Environmental > Aquatic > Marine > Cold seeps | place... | reverse complement strand
ATTCAGCCCAAGTGATGTGCCTGGGCTTTATGATGCTTTCTTTGAAGACCAAGAAAAATTTGAAGAGCTTTATGTTAAATACGAAGCTGATGATTCAATTCGTAAAAAATGTATTAAAGCGATTGAATTATTCACTTTATTTGCTCAAGAACGTGCAAGTACCGGTCGTATTTATTTACAGAATGTTGACCACTGTAATACTCATAGCCCATTTGATCCGCAACAAGCACCAATACGCCAAAGTAACTTATGTTTAGAGATTGCGTTGCCAACACAACCCATGAACGACATTAACGATCCAAACGGTGAAATAGCGCTTTGTACATTATCTGCCTTTAACTTAGGTGCAATCGAAAGTTTAGATGAACTAGAAGGTTTATCTGATTTAGCTGTTCGTGCTCTCGATAGTTTACTTGATTATCAAAACTACCCAATGCCAGCAGCATATAATGCGACAATAGGTAGAAGAACATTGGGAATAGGCGTAATTAACTACGCTTATTATTTAGCTAAAAACGGTGTGTTTTATTCTAACGGTAGTGCGAATAATTTAACTCACCGTACATTTGAAGCAATACAATTTAACTTGTTGAAAGCTTCAAACGAATTGGCTAAAGAAAAAGGTGCTTGTCCTAAATTTAATGAAACACGTTTATCTCAAGGTATTTTACCAATCGACACATACAAAAAATCGATTGATAGTATTACTGGTGAGCCACTTCATCTTGACTGGGAAGGCTTACGTGAAAGCATTAAAAAACATGGTGTAAGAAACTCTACTGTTTCAGCATTAATGCCATCAGAAACGTCATCACAAATATCAAATGCAACAAACGGTATTGAGCCTCCACGTGGTTTAATCAGCGTAAAAGCAAGTAAAGATGGGATCCTTAAGCAAGTTGTCCCTGAATACAAACGTTTAAAGAATAACTATGAATTACTTTGGAACATTCCAAGCAATGAAGGTTATTTAGAGTTAGTTGGCATTATGCAGAAATTTATTGATCAAACTATATCAGCAAATACCAACTATGACCCTTCTCGTTTTGATGGTGGTAAAGTGCCTGTTAAGCAAATTTTGAAGGATATTTTAACCGCCTATAAATTAGGGGTTAAAACCATGTATTACCATAACACTCGTGATGGTGCTTCTGAGAACATGATTGGAGGAGATGATGAGGACTGTGAAGGCGGCGCATGTAAGATCTAACCCGTGAATATAATTGAAGCTTCGTTGTTGTAAGAATAAAGAAGCTTCAACTAATAATTATAATAATAAAAATCCATTTAAAAAATAAAATTTCGATAGCAAGCAATAACTAATATGCATGTTATCAAGGAGAAAAAAATGTCGTACACCACGTTTAACCAAAACTCTAATAATGCGCTACTTGAGCCTATGTTTTTAGGGAATAGTGTCAATGTGTCACGATATGATCAACAACGTTTTATTGCCTTTGAAAAGCTAATTGAAAAACAATTATCATTTTTTTGGCGACCTGAAGAAGTTGATGTTTCCAAAGATAGATCTGACTGGCAGAGTTTAACTGATTCAGAAAAACATATTTTCATTTCAAACTTAAAGTATCAAACACTACTTGACTCTATGGCAGCTCGTTCTGTTAATGCAGTATTCTTGCCACTTGTTTCTTTGCCAGAAGTAGAAACTTGGGTAGAAACATGGGCTTTCAGCGAAACAATTCATTCTCGATCTTATACGCATATTTTAAGAAACTTATTTTCAGATCCTGGTGAAGTATTTGATGATATTGTGGTGAACCCTGCCATTTTAAAACGTGCTAATAGTATCGCTAAATATTTTGATTCAGTGATCATCACAACACAACTACTTCAATCACAAGGTGAAGGTACGTACGAAGTTGACGGTGAAACTATTGAGGTTTCAACACGTAAACTTAAAGAACGTTTATACCTTGCTGTTTGTTCAGTGAACGCCTTAGAAGCTATTCGCTTTTATGTAAGCTTCGCTTGTTCTTTTGCTTTTGCAGAGCGTGAATTATTAGAAGGTAACGCAAAAATCATCAAACTGATTGCTCGTGATGAAGCCTTACATTTAACAGGTACTCAGCATATTTTAAACAACTGGATTTCAGGAAGAGATGATCCTGAAATGAAAATAGTTGCTGAGGAATTAAAAGATCAGGGGTTACAGATATTTCTTGATGTTGTTGAGCAAGAAAAAGAATGGGCACAATATTTATTCAAAGATGGCTCTATGATTGGCTTAAATGCGGCAATATTAAATCAATATATAGAATACATTAGTAATCAACGTTTAACGGCTATAGGCTTCGATGCTCCATTTGATATTAAGAGTAACCCTCTGCCTTGGATGAATGCATATTTAGTTTCAGATAACGTTCAAGTTGCTCCACAAGAAACTGAAATATCAAGCTACTTAGTTGGCCAAGTTGACTCTTCTGTTTCAAGTGATGACTTCGACGGCTTTGACCTTTAATTACAGATCCTAAATATAATGCTTTATTATTACATCATTAGCACATACAGAGCTTAACCCCTTTAACATGAGAAGTGCTAATGATTGTTCGATTCACCAGCCAATAATGCATCCAGATAAAAAACATCACAAAATTATTGTTGAAAATAAAATAGTCATATTCAAAGAAAGTGATAAAAATTTACTTGTGTGTTTAGAGAATGCTGACGTAGAAGTTCATTATCATTGTCGTGATGGATTTTGTGGTGCTTGCCGAGTAACGCTAGTTGAGGGAGAGATATACTACCCCCAAGGAGATCCTCTTGCTTTTGTTGGTGATGGTGAGATATTAACTTGCTGTTGTATCCCCAAAAGTGATATCAAACTATTGATTGATTGAACGCAAATAACTCAATACATACATAATTCAAGTTCTCTCTAAATTTAAAGGGATTAAATGTAGAGAGGTTAAAGTTTAGCCTGTAATTTGACTTCAATTCCACTAAGAACTTTCAATATTTCTGTAGCAACTGGTTCATAAAGTCGTTGATAGTTTACTTTGTCTTCAAGATTTATTGCTATATCTAATGCTTTAGTTAACTCAAAAAGCTGCATAGCGCCTACAGAGCAAGAAACCCCCTTTAAAGTATGAACTAAGTGCTTACAAGCGGCTTGATCTTCACTACTAATTGCCTGTTGGATCTTTTCACTGTCTTTTGAATGATCTTCATAAAACATCACTAAAATTTCATCAAAAAGTTCTTCATCTCCGAGGACGTTGCCAACACCAATTTGAAAATCAATACCGGGGTATTTCTCGTTAGAAGAATCACCTACTTCTTCAACATGACTTTGTATTTCTTCGACATGCTCAACAACAGCTATAGGTGTTGCTTCTTCATAACACTTTATTTGATTACGGCCATTACGCTTTGCTTCGTATAAACTGATATCAGACTTCTTAAATAATTCTTCTAAGTTTAAGTCATTACCTTGCCCTAGTGACAAACCAATACTGACCGTTACTGAAATAATTTCTTCGCTAGCATCATCAAGCTTTATTTTATTACATTCAATCGCGAGTCGAAAGCGTTCACAGGCAATAAAAGCATCTTCTGCGGAAGTATCAGGCATGAATACCGCGAATTCTTCTCCACCAACGCGACCAATAATGTCATAATCACGAAAGCATTCACACATCACAATAGCAAAATCGATTAATACTTTATCACCAGCATCATGACCGTAATTGTCATTAACAGCTTTGAAAAAGTCAATATCAAACATAGCCATAACGAGAGGGAAATTTGTACGTTTTGCTTGGCTAATGGCTCGGTTAGCTAAGTCTTCAAAGCTACCTCGATTACTAATTGCTGTTAAAAAGTCTGTATTTGCAAGAGACTCCAGCTCTAAAGTTTTTTCTAAAAGTCGAAGTGAAGTTCTGATCCTAGCCAATAATACTTTTGGGATATAGGGTTTAGTCACGTAATCATCAGCGCCAAACTCTAACGCTGCAACAATTTGATCTTCATCATCTGAAGCCGATAACATAATTACCGGTATACTCATAAAAGCTGGTAGAGACTTTAATTTTTGTAACATCGCGAGCCCCGATATACCAGGCATATACATATCTAATAAAATTAGATCAATGGCTTGTTCTTCTAAAACCTCAAAGGCTATCTCACCTGATTCTGCGGTAAATACTTGATAACCTTCTTCAGCTAAATCAAAATCTAAAAGCATGAGTGTATCTTTTGCATCATCAACAGCAAGAATTTTATATGTTTTATCAGTATTCACAGTTTCTCCTCATTAGAAGGCTTAATTGTAATATTTTCGCTTTTGGAAGTGTTATAACGTTTATATGAGAAACTAAATTATTTGGAACGCCAAAAGCTTATCTCTATTTCTTATCTAATTAGTTACACTAACTTTTCATATTTCTATCGTCAAATCAACGCTATTTCATTTGAAATAATTAGAAATTTTATCATTTAAAAAGATGATATCATTAAATAAATAAGTTTGCGTTATTTCAATCACCTCTTTTAAAGTTAAACATATCTTCAAAAATAATATAGAAACTATTCAGACAACTTTTAAATCAACATACAGGCTTCCTGGAAACGTTATTCTGTAGCGACCTTTTCAAAAAAGTTCTCTGCTATTTGTGTTTCACACTTAAAAAAATTATTTATTTTCTATCAAAAACCGAGTTAATTCTTTTGAATTAAATGGTTTTCTTAATACGGGGTATTTCCACTTACTATCTTCCTCTGCAATATAGCCACTGATAGAAAAAACACGGATACTTGGGAATTTTGTTTGAACTAATTTAACGGCTTCTCTTCCTGAAATATCAGGCAAAATCATATCAGTTATAAAAACATCAAAAACATTATCACTTTCTAATATTTCCATGAGACCAATTTTACTGTTGGCATGTTTAGTTATTACACCTTCACTATCTAAATATAATGAGACAAACTCTGCGATACTAATTTCATCGTCTAAAATCAGTACACGTTGCCCTTCCATATTCAATTTACTTTTAACATCTATTGGTGCTATTACTGGTTTAGATTTTAAAACATTACATTTGAATACTAAAGTAAAATGAGCTCCTCCTAATCGACCATAACCTTCTAACTGAATATGGCCATTATGTTTATACACCGTGCTATAAACATTCGCTAATCCTATACCGTTGCCTTTATTTACCGATTTACTGCTATAAAAAGGATCGAATACTTTTGCCAAATTTTCCTGCTCAATACCTTTACCACTATCTTGTACGTGAATTTCCAAATGTTGATCTTCATTTATATTAGCCGATATTTCTATTTCACCAATCAATCCTTGTTCACGAATAGCATCTTGAGAGTTTAAGACTAAATTAAGTAAAATATTTATAAACTCCCCTTGTGGAAATTTTATTTCACAATGTACGTATTGAATATTGAGTTTAAAATTGATGGTAGACAATAATAACTGTTTAAATAGATATTGGTTGTCAATAATATCCTGTATAGGATCAAATTTAACAACTTTAATAACCGGCTTACGGGTAAAAGCTAATAAGCGTTCAGTAACACTTTTTCCTTTATCAATGGCATTTTTTACGCGTTCAATATACTTAGATATGTCTTTTTCACCTTGGGAAAATTTAATTTCTAACATTTCCGTAGCACCTAAAGCCACCCCTAAAACATTATTAATATCATGGGATACATTACCAAAAGTATTCCCCAGCAATGCCAATCGATTACTAATAATCTGTTGCTGATCTTTACGAAATTTTTCGGTAACATTTTCAACAATCCAAATATATATACCTTCATCGGCTTCATAGGTTACCGATAAATCATAAACCGTATTATACTTATCAAAGCTAATACTGACTTTTTTAAATTGTCCACATTCTTTCGCTTTTCGCTTAAAGGCAAGATAATCAGAAATACTAAAGTTAATGTAATCAAAAAGACTAGAACTACAATTCCTATTTTTAGGCGTTAAATCTTGATAAACAATATTATCTTTATCATCGATAAAAAACACAGGCACTTTTATTGTGTAATTCACCATAGCCATCAGCTTTAACTTTTCAAAAACATTCTCAGATTTGGTAATGTCTTTGAAAACACCAAATATACCAACAACTTCACCCTTAGTATTAATTTCAACTTCACCAAGAGATTCAACTTTTACCTCTACTCCTAATTTATTTCTTATAACACTTTTATATCTAAACCCTTGTTTGTTTTTGATTGCATCACCAATATAACCTCTAACTTCTTCTTGTTTTCCCTCAAGATAGAAATCAATAGCTGAGTCAATGTCTGGTTGATAATTAATAGGGTCAACACCATGAATATTGTAAACTTCGGTAGACCAATATAGGGTGTTTTCAATAAAATCTGCACGCCAATGACCTGACTGATTTAGACTTTCAGCGAGTAATAAGTAATTGTTTCTTTCTTTTAATTGTTCAACCAATAGATGGTGTTCAGTGATATCTTTAACGGTTCCAAACATTTTATAAGCTTTATCATTTTTGTACTCAATAACTTTGCCAAAAACAGAAAACCATTTAGTTCGTCCATCTTCTGTCATGATAGCTAGCGTAGGATGAATACAAGACAGTTTTCCCTTAAAGTGGGAAATAACCTGCATATGAAAGCTATCTAAATCATGATTATCAACTAATTTTTCCCAAAAGGATGTCGGCCCAGTAAAAGCTTCAGCCTTATAACCTAGGATAGACATCATTTGAGCTGAATAATAAACCAGGCCTTCTTCAATATTCCATTCCCAAAACGCTTCTTCAATACTATTCATCAGCCTCTTAGCGACTGATGATGAAGTGCTACTAATACTATTGGACAATTCATTGAAGACAATATCAGGCTTCTCTTTCTCTGAAACAAAAACCATATAGCCACCCTCAACTTCAGTAACCTTAATTGTGCAGTTGAGTACTTGTTTCGATTTACATAATAATGGAACACCTCGTGCATTAGATATTGAACCTGTACCACGTTTGTAATTATTTCGATGTTTGACATTTGAACTTACCGAAGCCGCAGGTATAAGTATTTCTACAAGTTGCCCTTCAAGCTCATGGGATGAATATCCCGTAAATTTTTCAGCGCTATCATTACAGGACAAAATGACTCCTGACAAGTCAACATGAAAAACAGCAAAAGGGATAGCGTTTATCGTTATTGATGAATGATTAAGTTTCCTGATCAAAACAACTCATCCTCATCGTCAAGGTCATCGACAACTTCTTCTTGTTGCAAATTAAGCGTTTCTAATTCATTTACACTGTCTAAAGCTCCATCTAATAATTGTGTTACTTCTAGGAAATTAATATCATCTTGCGAATGTTTTTTGAGTGCTGTATGTACTAAATTAGTTAAGTACTGTTCTTGCTCGTCAGACATATCTAGAACATGAAAGCTCATCCCTATATTTTGAACAATTTCATTCATAACCTCTTGTTGGTGGTGTTTAGAGATTTCAATCATGTTTTTGGTGGAAGAAACAGCCTGTTGTATTTTACTTTGTACGCCAACAAGTGAATTCTTATAGGTAATAAAGGCTATTCTAGCCCCAATACATTCAATCACTGATGCTAGAGCATCAATATATATATCTGTGTCAATTGCGCCATCTTCCAAATTTAAGATGAGTATTGAACACAATGAATGATTAAAAATAGTCCTTGACCCAAAACGATAGAGTCTAGGTTTTATTCTTAACAGTTTCATCACATCAATTTCAACTGGAGAACAAAAACCATTTTTTGAACTAAAATATAATGCCTCTTCACTGATAGGGTAAAATGAAATACACCCCTGTAATTTCATGTTGTAAAGGAAAGAGAATACTTCATCTCTTATTTTTTCGAATGTAAAACAGTGATTTAGGCGAGAAGTTAGCTGCATGCAGCTACCATATTTTGAGGCTTGAGCCATCGAAACATTAATTACCCTATCTTTTGAGCAAATTTCGGATTCAAAACTGTGAATTTTATCTTGATAGGTAATTAGTTTCTGTAGCTTATTATTAAGCGCCAATAAAGAAATAGGTTTTGCAAGAAAATCATCGGCTCCACACTCTAACCCCTTGAGTATAGCGTCTTCTGTAGCTAAACCTGAATATAATACAAATGAAGTAGCTACAGTATGCAGCTCAACTTTCGTTTTAATCCATTCAGACCCCTTGTCTGCACCTATATTTTCATCAACCAAAGCTATGTCAAAAAGATCATTATTAATGATCAACACCTCTGCCTCTTCCAAGTTACTCGCGCACTTTACGTCAAAATTTCCTTCCAAGGCCTCAAGAAGTAGTTCAAGGTAATCTTTATCATCATCAATAATTAGTAAGCTCGGTGTAGACATAGTAATTCCTTTTCTTATATATACTTTATAGTTATTTTTAAACGTCTGTTGTAAAAGTTTGGTATCCGTTTCGCCCTTGCTCTTTAGCTTGATAAAGAGCAACATCTGCCTTTTTTATAAGTTCACTTGCATTAATAATATTGTCAGAAGTGCTTTTTGTTGCTATTCCGATACTAACCGTTACATAAGGAAAAACAGAAGAAAATTCATGTTTAATCTTCTTACTTAATAACGATAAGATTAACTCTTTTGCTTTAAATCTTGCCCCATCTTTAGGTGTAAAAGGAAGAACTACGATAAACTCTTCACCTCCGTAACGTGCTAAAGAATCAGTCGAGCGATTAAGTGATTCATTCAGGCTATCTGATACCTGCTTTAAACATTTGTCACCCTGTGGGTGACCGTAGTTATCGTTGTAAGGTTTAAAAAAATCTATATCTATCATCAAAATTGACAAATCACCTTTTTGTCGCTCGTTAACCTGCCAAGCATTTGCAAGTACTTCCTCTAATCCTCTACGATTAAGTACTTGCGTTAAAGGATCAATACTGCTGAGTATCTCTAATTGTTTGTTAGCACGAGCAAGTGCCCCTCTCATTTTAGCGATACGTTCCATTGCTCTTATTTTTGCACTTAAAATGACTTGTTTTACAGGTTTGGTCAAATAATCATCGGCACCTGCGTCAATTCCCTTTGTTAAATATTCTTCACTGTCATTGGAGCTAAGAAATATAATAGGAAACCACTGGGGCTGTTGCTTTCTCATCATTTTAGTCAACTCAAAACCATCTATTTCTGGCATTTCTATATCCATCAAAACCAAGTCAACTGTATCTTTATTAAGTTCATCAAGTGCTTGTTTATGTCCGTTTGCTGCGATGGCTGTATGACCGTTATCCATGATCATTGCGCTAACGACTTCCCTGATAAACTTATTGTCATCTACAACTAATATATTCAAATTAATACCTTACCTGTAAACTTTTATACCGAAATAAATCAAATTAAAATACCCGTACATTTCTTTTTTAGATTGTCCATACATAAGACACCTCCACAATGTTGCCATTACCTTGAAAATCTAAGCTGTCACATAGTTGCTCGACAAGAACAATTCCCCTACCACTAAGCATAGATGCCTCATCTGATTTTTCTGCATTATTTTGAAAATATTTTTTTATATCGAATCCTTGGCCACTATCTTTGATTTTAATAATAATCCTGCCACCATTGGGAAATGGATAATGGCTTATTTGTAACTCAACACTGCCATCAATTAGATTCTTCAAACGTCGCTCTCGTTCAAGATAATACTGAGAAAAACCTTCTGCACTGCCTTTCAACTCAGAACTCAAACCTAAAACACCATGATCAAGCGCGTTAACAAATAATTCAGTCAAAATTGTATATAAACTTTGCCAATGTTCCGCATTTCCTTCTATCTCATTAATTTGACTCATCGCCATTGGAATAGGATTGATTGCAGCTAGTCGACTACCACTTAAGGTTAACTGCCAATGCCAAGCTGACTCTGCACTTAGACTAATGTCATTAAGTTGCTGAGCTGAAAAATTTTCCACGCCTTGGTTAGTTACAATAGCCTGCTCCCAACCTCCACACGGTATATCAATAAGTGATATATCATCTTCTTGCGGCATTTTCTGACAGAAATCATCAACTGACTGTAAAACAACTCCACTAACATTTTTTTCAAGAATGCCTTGTTTTACAGACTCTTCGAAACGATCAAAATCAAACATTTCACCCTGTTCATTTCTTGCTTCTACAATCCCGTCGCTAATTAATACCACCCTATCGGTTTCTTCTATACCAACAACGGTAAGTTTACTGTCAGGTAAAAGTTTAGGTAAAACCCCTAACGGTGGGTGACTTGATGACGTTTTATGCTTAATTACTCCTTTGTCAGAAAACAAATAAACGTCAGGTAAACCCGCATTAAATAAATACACGGAACCATCATGACTAGATATACTGGCAAATCCTGCGCCTAAGAATAAATCTGTTGGGAGTAAATCGTAAAGCTGGTGATTAATTTGAGTAATTATTTCAAATAATGAAAAACCTTTTTTCGTCATTGTTCTAAACGTTTCAGCAAGAGGAATTGCTCCAATGGAAGAACGCAGTCCATGACCAGTAAAATCGCCTAGCATGGCATTAACATCACCATTAGGCGCCAGTGCTGTTAGTTGAATATCACCACTGAACAATTCTGCTGCTTTTTTGATAATACCAATTCGGTCAATGCCAAAGTTTCTTGACTCAATAACGCCTGACATAAGCTGTTCAGCAAGCTCTGCATCGTTTTGCTGTTCTTGCTGTAGGGTTTTAACCTGTGCGTATAGGTCACTAATACGCTGAATAGATTTTATCTTAGCTTTAAAAACCGCAGGAGAGAATGGACGAACAAGTATTCCATCTCCTCCTGCGTCTATACTTTCAATAAAAGCTTTGTCACTGTCCATACTTGTAATAAATATAAGTGGGCATAAACTATTAGCTTGCGATAAACTTTTAATTTTCCTAGCTGCTTCATAACCATTCATAATGGGCATATTAATGTCCATTAGTACTAAGTCAGGGCTATATTTTATATACATAGCAACGCCACGTGCGCCATCATTAGCGGTAAATACACGATACCCTTCTTCTTTTAGAAGAACGCTTAAGACTTTGCACTGCATAGCAGAATCGTCAACCACAAGCGCTAGTTTCACATCACGTTCTCTTAAGGGAGCAGCCATAACCTATTTCACTATTGTTAATAAACGATGAAATTGTGCTATTTCTAAAATTTTATTGACCGATTCACTAGGTTTATTTATAACAACTTTACCTGAGCAGCTTTCCGCATGGTCTTTAAGTAACAAAATCATTCCTAGAGCAGAGCTGTCCATATAGGTCGTCTCAGATAGATTAAGAATAAACTCAACATTTTTATCTTTACTGTTGGTATATGAATCTCGAAAGTGCTGATGTAAAGAAAAATCGAACCTTCCTGTAACAGAAATTTCAACTTTGCGATTATCGTCAGATACTTTTTTATTTACACTCATAAATTTTCCTTAGAAAAATTAAAATAACTCGACATCACCTTCATCCATTGACGACTGAGAAACACTTCTGTTGTCATCTGAATGTTGTGATTGCTCGATAAGGTTTTGGCATTGTTGTTGTAATAATTGTAGTTGTTGGTGGGGATTCGAGTTTCCTCGTTCAAATCCATTAATGAGTTCGTTAAGTGACGTTATAGTAGACATATTATTTTTCAATGAATAAAGCGTTTGACAAGTTAAATCTTCAAACTGAAGTGAACGTATACAAGTTGACACCGTATCTGCAATTTTTGGAGATATATCTGCAAGTTCTTCTATAATAGTATTAGTCTTTATATTTGACTCACCAACATGTGCCACCATAAGGCTCACTTTTTCCTTTGCTTCAAGTGTGGAAGTCATATCCGCTGAAGCCATGGTGTGTACTGTACTTTTTAATTTTTCAATAATAATTTGAGCAGATGATATTTCTTCACGAATATCGTTATTCAATTCTGTAGAGTTAACCGACAATGCTCTGACTTCATTTGCCACAACGGCAAACCCTCTACCTGCATCACCTGCTCTCGCTGCTTCGATAGCTGCATTAAGTGCCAATAAATTTGTTTGACTCGCTAAACTTTCTACTTGCCCAAGCAAACTAAAAATGCCTTCAAGCTGATTGCTCATTTCATCAGTAAATGCCATCGCCTCCAAGCTTTGTTTACTTGTAGTAATAATAACTTGTACAAAATCTTCTAAAGTCTGATTTGAGTCATCAACAAAAGACTCTAAGGTAGTACCTTCGTCATCAACTGGGCCTCGGTGATTATTAATGACAATATCTAGCATACCTTGTTGATCGTCACTTAAACGTTTCAAGTGTTTGAAACTTTCGGATAGGCCTTCTGTTGCATCTTTAATTAGTGTGCTAGCTCTATCAATTTCAGTATCTACAACGTTTACTTGTTGAGAAAGAAATGTTGAAATTTTTGATAAAGTCATTTGAATTTCTTGTTCAGTGTCGACATTTTCAGTATCAGCTTGCATATTAGAAGAAATATTTTCCCCTGCCTTACCTCGGTAATATAAAAAAACAAATACAGCAATAATCAATAAGGCAATTACGGTGGATAAATAACGTACCTGAAGAAACAAAAGATCAATGAGTATTAATACAGTTAAAAACAACCCAGTTACTATTAATGGAAATTGATTGTTTTTCATTTTACTTCCTTCATACTGCTTCTATCTAATGAGGCGTATGCTAAAATTTCTTTAGCTACATTTGATATAGAGCATTCCTTAACATGTGCATTTAGTGCGTGAGCACTACCAGGCATTCCCCAAATCAAGCTACTCGCTTCATCTTGAATTATAGTCATAGCGCCAGCATTTTTTAATTTTAACAAGCCTTTTGCTCCATCTTGCCCCATACCTGTAAGCAATACACCTTGAACATTATTTCCCAACAATTCCAATGAGTTGAAAAGAACATCAACAGCTGGCTTATGACGATT
>Ga0209495_1002204_pt1 | contig 12959 bp, 13 predicted proteins | sample EN1Hudsemesocosm_FD_184629 | JGI IMG/M metagenome (GOLD analysis project Ga0209495, IMG submission 184629) | Methane-oxidizing microbial communities from mesocosms in the Hudson Canyon - EN1E Hudson Canyon (SPAdes) (version 2) | ecosystem: Environmental > Aquatic > Marine > Cold seeps | place... | reverse complement strand
TATCACAAACATTCTGAATGATACGTAAATGGTCTGTTAAGCTGTAGCCCTTGTATATATTTCCAGCAATTTAGGTGTTTTAATGTTAGCTTCCTGAGCATATGCCAAAATCCTTTTTAATCGAGATATTGCACTTCGACCTAAACAATGCCTATCTGGACAATCTTTAATGCCCTCGACCATACCATTGACCAACCTTTCATGGGGCAATTGTTTTCCAGTCATTTTTTCCTGAACCAGAATAACTTCTCCAGCAATTTCTTTGGCTAATGACTGATTTTTATTCCATAAATCGCCCACAGTACAGTTATCAACTAGCCCAGCAATATTAACCGTTAAAATATATAGCGCCTTACGAAGCAACTCATAAAGTAATTGCTCTTCATTATCCAAAATGGGGGCTGGGATATCGACAGCCTGTAACGCTTGTGAAATAATTTCAGCCTTAGGCCCAAAGCTTGGTGAATAAAGGATATTGCTTAATAGCTGTTGTTTTTTCTTTTCAAACCAAACGACCGTTACTGTCGGTTTTATGATTTTATGCGATTGCCAGTCTCGTGGAAGTAACTCATTTTGAAGCAAGCCTAGTTTGCTACGCCAGCCTTCAGGTATTTTAGCTAATAATTTGTGGAGCTCACTTTCCTGCACCATGATAAAAACCAGTTCAGGGTCAGGAATTTGTGAGCATTCCACTTCCAAATCCATACCTCGGGTAATTGGGTAGACAGGATAACCACTACGAAGAAAACCTTGAGTAAATACCCCAGCTAACTCCCCGATTCCAATAACAACGATAGGTTTTTTCATCTGCTTCGTTTAATCTAAAAAAGTTTATCTAATGTGATAGTAAAGTTTGAATCATCATCATTAAGATAGATTTCCCCATCTTGAATATTACACTGCAACTGCATAGATCGTTTAGACATTGCCTCTACACCTTTGGCATTAATACTAAACACGCTAAGGTTACTAAAACGTTGTAATTTTGATTGTTGCTGTGCCCACCAAACTTTGGCTTTACGGTCATCATAGGTGTAAATAATCACCTCCTTAGCTCGGCCACATGCTTTACGAATTCTTTTTTCATCCACTTGCCCTAAATCAATCCATAATTCAATATCATCAGTCAATGACTTTTGCCATAGTTCAGGTTCATCATCCGTACTCAGTCCCTTAGTAAAACACAGTTGTTCACTGGCATTTTTCATAAATGCAATTAGCCGTATCATAAAACGGAAGTCTGTTTCTGATGGGTGCTGAGCGATCGTTAATTCATGACTTTCATAATAATGCCTATCCATATCTGCAATATTTAGAGAAACTTTATTAATTGTTGAGCTAATAGCCATAAGTTAAATTTTGTGTTTTTAGTCAGTCATTTGTAGCAAAGTATTATACTGCATGGTTTACAAAGGACATTAAATTTAAAATTCACTCTAACTTTGTAAGGCATGCTGGAGTAATGCTCCCCCAACACCGATAAACCCAATTGTTGTAATAACAAAACTTATCGCGGTCAAAACCTTCCATATTTGTTTATTCCAAAAGTCAGGGTCAAAAGTAGCAACCATAAAAATACTTGGATTAGTGAATCCTCCGATCGCCACACACCAACATGCAAAAATAGGTAATTCAACTCCCGAAGCATAAAATCCTAAATTAAATAAGGCCATAAGCGCATAATCTACATGCGCTCTAATCATGGTTTTATAATCAGGTATTTTTCCATCAAGGCCTTTAATTGGAAACCATCGGGCAAATGTCATTAGCCATGCTGATAAGATTAATGCAGCCATACATGCAACAGCACCTATTAACAAAATTTCCATAATTTATCCTTACACTGTTAAAAAAATACAACGATCAATAATACTAATAAAACCAGTATCATTTCCATGACTTTATAAAGATTATCTTCTATTGTAAAAGGGAGATGCTTATACAGAACATACATTCTCCGATAACAGTGTTGATGATGTATGGTTTTTTGCCTACAGAACAGTAGCAGCAACACTGTTGATTTTCGCTTATATTCACCATAAGCGAATTAGGCCGCTCTCACAGCCACTAATCATAGAATAACAAAATCAATGACTTACGATTTTGTTATTCAAGAGGGAGATAAAAAAATAATCATCCAATCTTGCTGGTCTTTTTGTCCGCCTTCAGAGAAGGTGTTATCGACCACACAGTTAGCTATAAACCAAATTTAGCTTAATGTACGTCTAAGTACTCTGCTCTGACTAGCGCTAAAGATTTCCAGGTTCTCCTCGCTCATAAACACTGATGAACTCCACTGATTTTGATAGGTGTGGCGTTAAAATAGATGTTTTAATCCATAATTCACCCGAAGTGGTATTTAGTTTGAATTGCTGGATAAGCCTACCTGAACTTAAGGTACTTTCAACCACAAGGGTATTTTGTTCCCATCCGGCAATTATCACTTTTTGATTTGGATTATTACTGCTAGAAACACTACTCCGAAAATCGGTGTACACTTTATCTAAGCCACTTTTACTTAAAATAGAGAACAATGCTTCCTCATGCTTAAGTTCCAGGGTTTCTGATGCCGTTAATAGAGTATGTAATTCCTGGGGCAAGGCCTTAAGTCTACGGCTGTTTTTTGTATTTCCTGAATGATTTTTACCTTGTTTATCAGCATTTCCTTTACCCCTGCCACTGCGTGAACCATCTCCCCCTCCTTTCTTGCCCTTACTCCCTTTGGCATTCTCTGGTTTACGCATATTTTGTGTTAATTCTTCATGCGGGTTTTGACTCTTTTCATTATTTAAAAGCCATAAGCCTGCAAAATTTGGTTTCTCTGATGTCAGAATATTGAGATCTGCATCTATTTGATCCCAAATTATATTATTTGCCTCTTTAGTAGAGTTGCCACTACAGCCAGAAATGATAAAGACAGCCCAAACAAGCAGGAATAAACGATAGATAATTTTCAACATAAATTATAATTGGGTTTGGAGAGTATCATGCACGAATATGGCATAACTAACATTTAATCTCTAGTAGAAAATTAAACTACACGACGCCCTAGGCATAAGGTATAGATAAAATATCTTGACACTAACTTTCAGCAGATAAAAATTGAGACTCTTGAAGTAATGTAAAAAAATTCGGGTAAACCTCGGGGCATCAATTGCTCGAACCATCAGTTGAACTGTAAATCTTTCAATAACAAATAATAACCCTTCAATTCTTCTTAGCTAATACACACTGTTATCAACCCCAGCAAACCTTCAACACTTAAAATATTTTCAGCAGCATAAGGATCAGATCATTGATTGACGATTCAAACATATTCCATTAGCAGCAATGGAATATGTTATTTCACACTACTTACACCTCAGCTAAATTACCTTTAACTTCCAGCCAGTGCTTTCTATCTTGAGAACGTTTTTTCGCCAATAATAAATCCAATTGCTCAGACGTGTCATCCCCTGCCTCCACAGTTAACTGAACCAGTCTTCGGGTATCAGGGTTCATTGTTGTTTCTCTCAACTGTCCTGGATTCATTTCCCCCAAACCTTTGAATCGCTGTACATTGATTTTACCTTTCAACTTTTCAGCTTCAATTCGTGCCAACACGCCTTGGCGTTCAGATTCATCCAGGGCATAAAATACCGTTTTACCCACATCAATACGATATAGCGGGGGCATCGCGATAAAGACATGTCCTGCTGAAACTAATGCAGAAAAATGCTTATAAAATAGAGCGCAAATAAGCGTGGCAATATGATTTCCATCGGAATCCGCATCAGCCAAAACACAGATTTTTCCGTAACGTAAATTAGTTAAATCATCAGAATCAGGATCTATACCCAGAGCAACAGCAATATCATGCACCTCTTGAGAAGCCATCACTTGTGCAGAATCAACTTCCCAGGTATTAAGGATTTTCCCTCTTAAAGGCATAATAGCCTGAAATTCTCGATCTCTTGCTTGCTTGGCTGATCCACCCGCCGAATCCCCTTCCACTAAAAACAATTCCGTTCTGGAAAGATCTTGCGCAGAACAGTCTGCCAATTTACCGGGTAATGCGGGTCCTGAGGTCAATTTTTTTCTGACAACTTTCTTGCTCGACTTAAGACGTTTTTGAGCACTGGTCAAAATTATTTCAGCAACCTTCTCACCTTCTTGAGGATGTTGATTTAGCCACAAACTGAAACTGTCTTTGGCAATACCTGATACAAAGGGTACACATTCTCTTGAACTAAGCCGCTCTTTGGTTTGCCCTGAAAATTGTGGATCCTCTAATTTAACGGATAGCACGAAATGACAGTTTTCCCAAACATCTTCAGGCGCAATTTTTACACCACGAGGTAATAGATTTCTAAACTCACAAAATTCACGCATGGCTTCAGTTAAGCCCGCGCGCAGACCATTAACATGAGTACCACCTTGCGCTGTTGGCACTAGGTTTACATAACTTTCAGCGATGACTTCAGGCAGACTGTCAATGGTCCAAACCATACCCCACTCTACGGCTTCAGTGCTTGCTGAAGACTCGGCCATAAAAGGTATTTCAGGACAAATTTCAATATCCCCCACCCTATCAAGTAAGTATTCTTTTAAACCGTTTTCGTAACACCAGACCCACTCTTCATCCGTCTGTTCTGATCTTAAAGACAGCTTTAAACCAGGGCATAAAACTGCTTTAGCCCTGAGTACATGTTTTAGCTTAAGTACAGAGACTTTGTTTGAATCAAAATATTTAGCATCTGGCCAAAAAGTAATACTGGTGCCTGTATTTGCCTTACCCACACTTCCCGTTTCAATTAAATCGCTTTGTTTATCACCATTGGCAAAGGTCATATTATAAATTGAGCCGTTACGCTTAACCTCAACTTCAAGCAAAGTCGTTAAAGCATTAACAACTGAGACCCCAACACCATGTAAACCACCAGAAAACTGATAATTCTTATTGGAAAACTTACCGCCAGCATGAAGCTGAGTCAATATAACTTCAACACCAGGAATGCCCTGTTCAGGATGTAAATCGACTGGCATCCCCCTGCCATTATCTTTTACAGAAACAGAGCCATCTTTAAATAACACAACATCAATTGTATTGGCATGCCCAGCCATGGCTTCATCAACACTGTTGTCGACTACCTCTTGAACCAAATGATTGGGTCGAGTGGTATCTGTATACATGCCTGGGCGTTTGCGTACAGGATCTAGTCCACTTAAAACTTCAATTGCTGCTGCGTTATATTCGCTACTCATACGTGCTGATAATTAAGATATAATAGTAATCAATTTATTATCGTACCATGTAATCATTCATCTTCAAGCTTGAGTATTTTAGCTGGCCTGTTTTGCACCTACAAAATAGTCAGTTCCTACAAGCTAAAACCAATGAATGTAAAAAGTAAATCAATATGCCTAGAAAAAAAAACAGCACCCTATTTGAAGATTCCCTTGAAGAACTGGAACAGCTAGTTGAACAGATGGAACAAGGCGACTTATCGCTTGAAGAATCCTTAAAATCCTTTGAACGTGGTGTGAAATTAACCGGCACTTGTCAGAAAGCTCTGCAAGATGCCGAACAGAAAGTCCAAATTTTATTAGAAAAAAACGGAAAACAAACCCTGGAGCCCTTTAACGATGAGTAATGCCCTAAAAGAATATCTTGTTACTGCACAAGCCCGTGTTGAACGCGCCTTAGATGCTAGACTACCCTCTGAAAATGTTTTACCCAAAAAGCTTCATGATGCCATGCGTTATAGCACTTTGGATGGTGGTAAACGTATGCGTCCTATGCTGGCTTATGCCACAGGTAAGGCATTAGGCTTATCTGAAGATATTTTAGATGGCCCTGCTTGTGCAGTCGAAATGATTCACGTCTACTCATTAATTCATGACGACCTTCCTGCCATGGATGATGATGATTTAAGACGCGGCAAGCCAACATCGCATATTGCTTATGATGAAGCGACTGCAATTTTAACAGGTGATGCTTTACAAGCTTTAGCTTTTGAACTATTAGCTAATGACCCAACGATTAAAGTCTCTGCTGAAAGCCGCTTAAAAATGATCACCACCTTAACCAAAGCCAGTGGCTCTCAAGGCATGGTGGGTGGTCAGGCAATTGACTTAGAGTCTGTAGGAACCATGCTTAGCCTACCTGAACTTGAAAACATGCATATTCATAAGACAGGCGCTTTAATTAGAGCCAGCGTCAACATGGCCGCGCTGGCAAAACCAGATCTAGATCAAGCGACAGCGAAAAAACTGGACCATTATGCTAAATGCATTGGGCTTTCATTTCAGGTCAAAGATGACATTCTTGACGAAGAAAGTGACACGGCTACCTTGGGAAAAACACAAGGTAAGGACCAGGATAATAACAAACCAACTTACCCCGCTTTACTCGGTTTATCGGGTGCAAAGCAAAAAGCTCAGGAATTACATGAGCAAGCTTTAGAAAGTCTTAGTGATTTTGGCCCAGAAGCTGATTTATTACGCGATTTATCGTTATATATTATACAACGAGACCACTAGGATACTGTCTGAGAATAGAGAAGCTGTTGCGGAACAGACCCTCGCGACGATTTCTATTCTCGGACAAGCCCCTAGAAACCCACTATAATAGTCGGTTATACATTATTCTGAGAAAGCCACCAAAACAAGGAATTTAAATACATGAACAACTCTGACAAATATCCACTTCTTGATCAAATCAGCTCTCCCGCTGACGTACGCAAGCTATCAAAAAAACAGCTGGAATCTTTGTCAGATGAAGTTCGTCGATACTTAACTCACACAGTCAGTCTATCGGGTGGTCATTTTTCTGCGGGCCTGGGTACGGTTGAACTAACGGTTGCTCTGCATTATATTTTTAATACCCCTGAAGATCAGTTAGTCTGGGATGTGGGTCATCAGGCTTATCCGCATAAGATTCTGACGGGCCGTAAAGATGAGATGCCAACTATTCGTACCAAAGGCGGCATTTGTGCCTTTCCTAATCGCGCAGAGAGTGAATATGATGCTTTTGGTGTAGGCCATTCGTCCACATCAATTTCCGCCGCCTTAGGAATGGCAATTGCTTCCCGATTGCGTGGTGATGATAAACGTATGGTGGCGATTATTGGTGATGGCAGTATTACTGGCGGCATGGCTTTTGAGGCGATGAATCATGCAGGTGTGGTGGATGCTAATCTGCTGGTTATCCTAAATGATAATAACATGGCTATTTCGCCTAACGTAGGCGCAATGAATAATTATTTTACTCGGGTTATTTCCAGTAAATTTTATTCTTCTGTCCGCGAAGAAAGCAAGAAAGTGCTCAGTAAAATGCCAACAGTCTGGGATTTGGCCAGGAAAACTGAAGAACATGTTAAGGGCATGATTGTGCCAGGCACTTTATTTGAGGAGCTGGGGTTTAACTATATCGGACCTATTGATGGTCATGATATTGATATGCTGGTAGATACTTTAAAAAACATTAAGGCGATTTCTGGCCCAGTATTTTTACATATCGTCACCAAGAAAGGTAAAGGTTACGCACCTGCTGAAAAAGATCCTTTAGCTTATCATGGTGTGCCGGCTTTTGATCCCATGCAAGATTCTTTACCTAAATCAGCTCCTTCACCTCACCCAACTTATACTCAGGTATTTGGCCGCTGGTTATGTGATATGGCCGAGAAGGATTCCCGCTTATTAGGCATTACACCCGCCATGCGTGAAGGCTCAGGCTTAGTTGAGTTTTCTGAGCGCTTCCCTGATCGTTATTTTGACGTGGCGATTGCTGAACAGCATGCCGTGACTTTAGCTGCTGGCCAGGCTTGCCAAGGTGGAAAACCGGTTGTTGCCATCTACTCTACTTTTTTACAGCGTGCTTACGATCAGTTAATACATGATGTCGCTATTCAAGAACTTGATGTGTTATTTGCTCTGGACAGAGCGGGTTTAGTGGGCCCTGATGGCCCTACTCACGCCGGCAGTTATGATTACAGCTTTTTAGCTTGTATTCCAAATATGTTAATTATGGCGCCTGCTGATGAAAATGAATGTCGACAAATGTTAACAACAGGCTATAACCATGTGGGCCCTGCTGCTGTTCGTTACCCTAGAGGCAAAGGACCTGGTTCTGCTGTTTCTGATCAGTTAACTGATCTTGAAATTGGTAAGGCTGAGATTCGTCATCAAGGTGGACGCATTGCCATCCTAGCCTGGGGTAGCATGGTAACGCCAGCGCTTGAAGCGGGTAAGCAATTAGGTGCAACGGTGATTAATATGCGTTTTATCAAACCTATAGATGAAACAGTCATTCTGGAAATGGCAAAAACCCATGATGTACTGGTTACTATTGAAGAAAATGTTATTTCTGGTGGTGCGGGGAGTGCTGTTAACTGTTATTTGCAAGCTCAGCAGATATTAATGCCTGTATTAAACATCGGCTTACCTGATGCGTTTGTTGAGCAAGGTACAAGAGAACAATTGCTAACCGATTGTGGACTGGACACTCAAGGTATCCTGCAGAATATTGAAAAGTTTTGTGCTTAATTAATACCGTAGGGTGGGCATTGCCCACCCTACCAGCAGACATTGCAAGTACAAATAACATGAATGAGGAGACCTTATCTTAATACTGTTGAGTTAAGACAAAAAGGAAATCATGTCAATTGGAAGTGAGGCTTTAGCCTCGCCTGAAACATACGAGGCTAAAGCCTCACTTCCTAAGTCAACGGCATTTGCCCCCCCCACACACACACTAGCAATTTTAAATATTAACAAACTAAATATAAAAAACGATGGATAGATTAAGAAATAAAATACGCGATATCCCCGACTTCCCCAAGCCAGGCATTATTTTTAAGGATATAACTCCACTAGTTAAAGACCCTGCTGCTTTACGCTTATCAGTACACCAATTGATCCATCCTTTTTTAGGTCGAGATATTACAGCGGTTGCGGGAATGGAAGCCAGGGGATTTATTTTTGGCTCACTGGTCGCCTGGGAACTTGGCATTCCTTTTATTCCTCTTAGAAAACCAGGAAAGCTTCCTTATGACGTACAAAGTGTCTCTTATGATCTTGAATATGGCTCAGCCACATTGGAAGCGCATATAGATTCATTTGATAAGGGTGACCGAGTATTGCTTATAGACGACCTTTTAGCAACGGGCGGAACTGCAAAAGCAAGCTGTGAATTAGTAGAAAGTCTTGGGGCTAAAGTAGAAGCCTGTGCTTTTGTGGTAGAGCTTGATTTTTTACAGGGAAGGGAGAAGCTAGAAAACTACGAAATCCATTCTTTGTTACATTATTAATAAACAAAAAAAGCCGCATTCCTGCGGCTTTTTTATTATTCGGGATCGTGATTATTGAGCTTCTAGTTGATTTAGTTTGTCAGAAGCTATTTTAAATGAGTTAGCCGCATCATCAAATGATTTTACCGCTCCATCAAATGAACCTGAGGCTTTAGAAAAGTCTTTCGAATTGACAGCACTTTCTTCGACATCAGTCTCAACTATTTTAGCATCAGCACTTTCAAGCTCAGCCTCAACTTCTACCGCATCAACAGGCTCTATAGCTTTAATACTAGCCGTATCATCAATTCCCTCTTCATCATCAAACTCATCTTCAAAATCTAATAAATCATCCGTATTTGCTGATTCCCCATCAGTAATCAAGTTTTTTCGGTATTGCAAAAAAGACTCACGAGTAAATACATAAGGATCAAGCGCCGCTTCCTCAATAAAGTTTAGCTCCCCATCAGCATTTGCTCGAGCATTAAGCATTTGTAATAGTTGAATAGGCGCGCCTACATAAGTTGCAGGGTTTGCAGCTGCATCAAATATTCCACCCGGCACGCCTCTTGTTGTTGCAGGGCCCAATAATGGTAATACTAAATAAGGTCCTTGTGGAACTCCCCAAACAGCTAATGTTTGAGCAAAATCCTCATCATGCTTTTCTAATCCTAGTTCAGTTGCTACATCAAACAGACCGAGTAAACCAATGGTGGAATTAACAGCAAAACGACCACTATCCTCAGCACCCTGAGCAAGCTTACCTTGCATCATGTCATTTAATACAACATTAATATCCTTAAGGTTGCTAAAAAAATTAGTAATACCCGATTGAACAAATTCAGGAGCTACCCATAAATAAGCATCAGAAATGGGGGCTGCGACATAAGTATCTAAAGTATCGTTAAACACAAAAACTTTACGATTAAAGCCTTCATACGGATCGATCTCCGAAACCTCGACCTCAACCTCAAGGTCCTCAGCTTCAGCAGTAACCACCTCATTACTTGCACAGCCAGATAAAAGCAATGTGAGTAAAATAAATAACGGAGCAAAGAATGATGCCAGCCCTTTTTGTTTTGAAAATATCAACATATAAGTAAACCCTAATCTATTTTTTGGCGTAATTATCAATTTTTTTGTTAATAATTGCAATCAAAGTATTAAATCCATCTTCATCAGCAAGAATACGCCTGTACTCAGAACGCCTGGTAGCCAAGTCACTGACACCATCAGCAGCAATATTATAAATTTTCCAATCATCAGCATTTTTCTTTAATGCATAATCAAAGGTAACTTTTTTACGCTTTCCTTCAGGAATTTGTAAAATACTCCTAACAATTACATTCCCTTTTTTTGTGGTATGTTCTGAAACATAGACAAATGATTCACCAGAGAACGCATTAAAATTAGACGCATAAGTGGAAACTATAAAATCAGTAAAGACGGTTGTTAATTCAGCTCTTTGCTCATCACTAAAACGCTTCCACTCTTTACTACCCACTATTGTTCTAAGGCTTTTAATCACATCATGACTTTGAAGTATTGCAAACTCTAATTGCTTGCAACGACCCTGAAAACTAAGGGCCTCACCTTGCCTCATAACATCCAAAAGTACATTCTGGAAGTTTAAAACAATGTCTTTAGCTGTATTCGAGGCTTCAGATACTTGCGCCTGCTCTGCCTCAGCAGAAATAGCAGCCATTGCATTATTTAGTCCTAAAGACATAAATAACAAATAAACTACCAGCTTGCTATAGTTCGAAAATTTCAACACAAACTCCTTAATCATAATTTGATACTGCTTATCAGCCCAGCACTATGCGAGTCCCAATCTATTTAGGATTCAACCTTAACAGGGATGTCTGATATAGACTTTATTTTATCAGGATCGGTAAATTCAGGTGCAGGCACTTCCACCATGTCACCCGTCGTTTTAGGTCCTTTTAAAGAAACCATCATACCTTTTAATGGGTTAGACAACATATCTTCAACTGCTGTCGCTTCATAACCACAATGAGCCATACAGTTAGCACACTTAGGATTGCTTACATTACCGTATTTTTCCCATGGTGTGGTATCCAGCAACTCTTGAAAGGTATCAACATTACCTTCATCAGCTAATAAATAACAAGGTTTCTGCCAGCCAAAAACACTGCGCGTAGGGTTACCCCAAGGCGTACATTCATATGCCTGGTTACCCGCTAGAAAGTCAAGGTATAAAGAAGAATGGTTTATTTTCCATTTTCTGTTTTTACCAATAGCGAAAATACCTCTAAACAAGTCTTTTACATCTTTACCCTTAATAAATACATCTTGATTTGGCGCATGCTCATAACTAAAGCCTGGAGCGATAGTAACACCTTCAACACCCAGCTCAGTTACATAATCTAAAAATTCAGCCACTTCTTCAGCTTTCTCGCCTTGAAATAATGTGCAATTAACATTTACCCTGAAGCCTTTTCCTAGTGCTAATTTAATCGCCTCTACAGCAATGTCAAACACTCCGTCCTGGCAGACAGAGTTATCATGCCTTTCTTTATTGCCATCCAGATGAACAGAAAAAGTCAAATAAGGAGAAGGCGTGTAATCTTTAATCTTCTTTTTTAACAATAAGGCATTGGTACATAAGTAAACAAATTTTTTCCTTGCTACTATTCCTTCAACAATTTGCGGCATTTCTCTGTGAATCAAAGGCTCGCCACCAGGAATAGACACCATAGGCGCACCACATTCGTCAACAGCATCCAGACACTCTTGAACTGAAAGGCGCTTATCTAGAATGTCGTCTGGATGTTCAATTTTTCCACAACCCGCACAAGCTAAATTACAGCGATACAAAGGTTCAAGCATTAGAACCAATGGGTATTTTTTAACGCCCTTTAACTTTTGTTTGATTAAATAACTTCCAACTGCCAGTTGCTGACGTAAAGGAACACTCATAATTAGCTTCTCCAAAGATCACAAAACAAAATCACCATAACGTTGCCAATAAGCAACACTCAACTTATATAACACCATTAAAATAGAGAGTGATGTTATATAATTGGCTATATAGATTATAATTCCCCAGTAGAATACTCTCTTTTTAAAATAGAAACCAGCCAAATGATACAAAAAAACAACAACACCTTGTTTTTAGTTTAATTTACAAGCCAATACAAGATAACAGCCCCCAAACAAGGAAAACCATAAGTCATTGATTAATATTAATCTATTATTAAAAACTATATTTACAAGACAACATAATCAGTTAATTTTTCACAATAAACAACCATTTACATTAAAAACAACATTTTTTTGCAAATCACCAACAAACCGTCTATTATTACCCCATACAACTTAACGCTTCTGCCATGACCATGAACGGATCTCAAATTTCAATTAACGACCCAAAATCACTTCTCAATTTAGCTGATGAAGAATTTCAAGCCATTTTATTAGAAGGTGTCTCACGTACTTTTGCATTAACCATCCCACAATTGCCTGCAGGATTACATCCGGCAGTTGCCAATGCATATTTACTTTGTCGTATTGTCGATACCATTGAAGATGAAGTCTCACTTAATGTTGAACAAAAAAAATATTTTTGCTCAGCCTTTATTGATATCGTTAACTCAGGCAATAATGCTAAAGCGTTTGCAGAAGAACTAGCACCTTTACTTTCTGATCAAACCATTCCAGCTGAAC
>Ga0209495_1002203_pt1 | contig 12960 bp, 14 predicted proteins | sample EN1Hudsemesocosm_FD_184629 | JGI IMG/M metagenome (GOLD analysis project Ga0209495, IMG submission 184629) | Methane-oxidizing microbial communities from mesocosms in the Hudson Canyon - EN1E Hudson Canyon (SPAdes) (version 2) | ecosystem: Environmental > Aquatic > Marine > Cold seeps | place... | reverse complement strand
TTATCGATGCCATCAATCAAAACAACATGGTACTACTGAGGTTTTCTCGGAACGTCAGATACAAAAAAGCCTCTGTAAAACAGAGGCTTTTTTGTTTGTAATGGCGGAGAGTCAGTCCTACTAACTGCCGTCTATTACCATTCATTAAAAAATCTTTACTTACCTCTTAAACCCTTGCGTATAGCCATTACTGGTATTTACTATCCATTAGTGTCTTTTATCATGCATTAAAATCTGGTACATTGGTGGTATAAAAAATGGTATAAAATTCTTTAGGTGGTATAAAAATGGCTCAGAAGAAGATCACTGTATTAGAAATAGAGAGTTATTCAGAACCTAAGTGGTATGCCATTGGTGATGGTTTGTATTTTTACATTGCCAAGACAGGATCGAAAAGCTGGGTGTTCAGGTATCAATTCAATAAGAAACGTAGATTGATGGGGCTGGGTGGCTATAATTCGAAAACAAATTCATTAGCTAAAGCACGTGTAAAGGCAACGGCAGCTAAGGCACTTGTTGACACTGGAATAGATCCTATTGAAAACAAGCGAGAACGAAAGACTGCGTTACTTGAAGTTGAGAAAACTGCTAAACGTGAGAATAAGTTAAAAAGCATGACATTCAGCATTTGTGCTGCAAACTATATTGAAGCAATGAAATCTCAATGGAGCAACGCAAAGCACATTCAGCAGTGGACCAATACGCTAACTACATATGCCTATCCATATATTGGTGATATGCCAGCCAAAAATATTGATGTTGAGCATGTACGTTTAGTATTAGACCCTATATGGAACACAAAGACTGAAACTGCCAATCGTGTACGTCAACGCATTGAGTCAGTAATATCCTATGCAATTGCTAATAAGTACCGTGAAACGTCAAATCCAGCGATTTGGAAGGGCTTATTAGACACGTTCTATCCAAAACCTGAGAAGGTTAAACAAATTCGTTACGAGCAAGCTGGCAAGGAAAAACATCACAACGCTTTACCTTATCAAGACATGCCTACATTCATGAGTAAGCTTCAAAAAATGGAGGGTACTGCAGCACAAGCATTACGCTTCACCATTCTCACTGCGGCACGAACAAATGAAGTAATAATGGCTACATGGGATGAGTTTAACTTAGATAAGAAAGAGTGGAATGTACCTAGAGGCCGAATGAAAGCTCGTAAAGCTCATAGGGTTGCTCTATCAGATGCTGTTGTTGATTTGCTTGAATCATTACCACGGGTTGATGAGTATGTATTTACTGGCTGGAAAATTGATAAACCGATGAGCAATGCTGCTATGTCTGCAGTGCTCAAGCGTATGGATAGGAAAGATATTACGGTTCATGGATTTAGAAGCACATTCAGGGATTATATCGGTGAAGAAACAGGATTCCCATATAGATTGGCTGAGTTTGCCTTAGCTCATGGCCTGACTGATGAAGCTGAAAAGGCTTATGCTCGAGGAGATATGCTTAAGAAACGATTTAAGATGATGAATGCGTGGGCTGATTATGTTGATAGCATATAACTATCAATTAGACCTAGTAGTAAAAGCTAGTTTTTATGAAAGCACTTTAAACATTACAGAGTATAAATATGATAGTTATTAAGAAAGACAACCCGGTAAATTATGTTAAAGAATTTGCTGATTTAGCGAAAGGTTGGATTGATGTAGGAGTTTCTACGTTGATCTTGGATGAAGGTACTGAACTTTATAGTGGTCAATGGAGTAACTGTATTGATGAGTTTAAATACAGTTACAATATGGATATGCTTGGGCTAGGTATCTGGCTGTCTGAGGATTTGAATTATGCCAAGACTTATTGTTATTATAATGTGAGGCAAGCTAAAGGCCGATTTGTGTTTAGGCTAAAGACTTCTAACCAGATCAAAGTGCTTGTGTTCCCCGTTGATTTCCATCCAGCTAAAGCATTGGGTGATATAGATGTCATTCCCCATTTATCGAATGATAAGTTTGTCTCAAGATACTGGGATGAAATTGTAAAAGAACTAGTTAAGCAAGATAAAGAGCTCTTAGGTGTTAAAGGACATATTAGAGAAGCTGACACTTCCATAAAAAGTGACTCCTCGGAGTTTTGGTTTAACGATAAAAATGATCTTGAGCTAATTGAGGCTAAAAAAGTTCCTGATGATCTTCAAACGTTTACAAATATGTACGGCTCAGATGTTGATAAACTGCCATCAAGATTATTTAAACTTACATGAGGAACCGGACTTGTTCTTTTATTAAGTAGTGCTAAGGATAATGCAATGCCAATGGTCAATTTAGATAGTCAATATGAAGCTAGTATAAAGATACAGTCTTTAATGCATTTTCCGTTAGAAAATCAAGAGCACGATAAGATGCGTAGGCAATCAGATATGCATCTATCATTTAGCCGTGTAATCGAAGGCAAGGATGATGACATGGAATTTCCAGTTAGTATTGGAAGCATCAAGGAGCTCTTACTTATGCCTTCATCTTTTAATACAAATGAGCAGGCAGAAAAATCAGCTAAAAAAGGGATTATAGTCGGTGACTTGCTGATAGCTCTATATTTTATGAATAAGCATGATGCAAAAGAGCCTTCTTTCAGGAAAGCAAAAATGGTGGTTTCTGATTTCGCTAAAAAAGGGGTCAAATTCAAAGACAGTAAAACTTCTAATTACATGAGTTCGGAATCTTCTTATGATGATTACTGGGCTGAGTACAAAAACGTTGCACACTTCTGGGCAGCTTTACGATTGAATGATAGTCATCCTTATATAGCTGATAGAAACCTCATGTTTAGAGATGGTGGTTTTAAAAAGTTTTTGCAATTTTCAGCAACATTTCTGGATTTTGGAACAACCTTTAAACCAAAACGAAGTTCGCAAACAATTTTAAATATAAAAACTTCATGGCTATTGCCAACACAAATATCACCTTGCGCAATCAAAGGTGAAGTGCCGCAAAAACTACTGGCCGCACTAAAAAAATACTCATCTTAAAAAAGTAATTATTTCCTTTTGCAACCGTAAGTTATCTGACCCTTTCTAGAGGTGTCGGGTCAGTCTTTATTGCCCTTTTTTTTTGCATTTTCTTCGCGTAAAACTATGCCTAACGTTTCAGAAGAGACGAATATTAACGAGCATAGAGGTACAAAGAATGGCTAAAAATACAATGATGCGCCGTAAGCAAGCGGCTAAAGAATGGGGGCTATGTGTATCACAGACATACGTTCAGGAAGCTAAAGGTTTAATCCCTAAATTTATTAGTATTGGCTCTAGAGCAAAAGCAATTCCAACACGGGAGGTTGATGCCGTAAATGCTGCTCGAATCGCTGGTAAGTCTGAGGATGAGATCAGGGATTTTGTAAAGCAGCTAATGGAACAGCGTAAAAGTATTAGTGTGGAGGCTGCATAAAATGGAAAAGGCCAACTCACAAATAAATGCAAATCAGCCCCTAGTCAGTGCTCATTCTACAGCAGAAGGTGATCGAAGAGCGATATTAAAGCACCTTGTTAAACACGTAAGACTGACTACTCTACAAGCGCGTGAAGAATTGGGCGTAATGTCCCCAGCTCCAAGAGTGCTCGAGCTTCGTCGTATGGGTCATAAAATAGTAACTCACAGACGGTATGACCGAGATATTACAGGCAGAAATCACTATCAAGGTGAATATGTCTTAATGTCTGGTGGCAGCAAGGAGAGTGCTAATGTCTGAGGCTATCAATGCTCTCCAATTCATACCCCCTGATATTGACCGTGAAACTTGGTTAACGTTAGGAATGGCAAGTAAAGATGGTGGCCTCAGTTTTTATGACTTTGATTCATGGAGCAGCACCGCCAGCAGTTATAACCAGAAACAGTGCCAATCCGTATGGCGAAGCATCAAACGCGGTGGTGTTACTGTTGCCACACTTTTCCATATAGCCAAGCAGTATGGTTATAAACCAAATGGCGATATTGACCATAAAGCTGTTGTGGTAGAACGAGAGAAATCTAGGCAGCGACAAATACAGGTTAATACTGAAAAGGCTAGATTAGCTGCATCAGCGAGAGAACAAGCTGAGACTATTTTAAGTCAATGTCATATTTCCATAGTTGAACATCCATATTTAGCAAAGAAGAGAATATCACCAAAACCATCTCCATTACTGGATAGTGCAAATAGAATAATTATCCCAGTAACAGATATTGAAGGTAATGCTCATAGCCTGCAAGCAATTAGTCCTGATGGTAGAAAGAAATTCTTACCCAACGGTGCGGTTAAAAGCCATTTTTACCAGATATGGACAGGCAGTAATGAACGAATAGTTATTTGTGAGGGCTATGCAACAGCTGTGACGTTATATAGCCACTACACGCCTAATTATAGCGTCTTTATAGCCTTTAATGCTGGCAACCTACTTCCTGTGGCAAAAGTACTTAGAGAGGCATTTCCAGATAGTGACATCACTATTGCTGGTGACTGTGACGCATCAGGTGTAGGGCAGGAAAAAGCCGAAGCAGCAGCGCTTGCAGTTAATGGTAATTACACAATCCCGATATTCCAAACAGGCGAGTCAGGTAGTGACTTTAATGATCGGTGGTGTCTTGATAATCCTAAGGAGAGCCTATGAGTGCTTTTACTGATGGAATAGTAAGTATTAGACCTAAATCAAAGCTGAGTTGGACGGAGGGATTTATCTTGAGTGACGAAGAAGCAGAAAAAATAAGTGATCCAGATTGGATATATAACAATCTAATTATTCAGGGCCATGTTATTGCAATTGTTGCAGAGCCAAATGGTGGTAAAACAACACTACTGTTCCATATCTCAGGTGAGATCGCTAAAGCAGGGTTTGATGTGTTTTATGTGAATGCTGACGTATCAGGTGGTGATGCTAAATCTATGGTGTTTGATGCGAAGGCTAAAGGATTCACCTTAATGTTACCTGATATGGCTGGCCTGACCATGGAGAAAGTCGTTAATAATTTAACTGAAATGAATAATCTGGGAGGTGACTTTTCTAACGTTGTGTTCATTTTTGATACGTTAAAGAAAATGACAGAGGTAATCAATAAGTCCAAAGCTAAAGAGCTGTATCAGTTGCTGCGTAGCTTATCAGCTAAAGGCATGACTATCATTTTGTTGGCACATACCAATAAGTACAAAGACAATGATGGTAATCCCGTATTTGAAGGTACTGGCGACCTTAGATCAGATGTTGATGAACTTATCTATCTGATACCAGAAAAGCGAGCTGATGGCAGTATGGTGATCTCTACCAAGCCTGACAAGGTGCGTGGTGCATTTACTCCTATTAGCTTTGAAGTAACAGCCTCCAGACAAGTTAGGTCGTTAGACAGCTATGTGGACACGGCATTATCACGTAAAGAAAAAGAGCAGACTGAAAAAGATGCAACAGTGATAGAGGCAATTACTGAGGCTATCCAAGATGGCAAGTTCAAGCAGAAGGATGTCATTGCTCACTGCAAAGATAACGGCATTGGCTGGCGTAGTTGTGAGGCTGTATTGAAACGGCACATGCAAGGTAATTTCCAGAAATTTGAACCATTATGGGTTCGTGAAAAATCGTTTGAAAAGAACGCTTGGAACTATCAGCTAATCAATGAAAGTGCCCCCCCATTTCCCGTGGTGAATGTGAAAACTGGTGAGAGAGGTGTAACTGGTGAAACTGAATCGTGATATTAGCCAATTAAGGTTAACTATTACTCTTATTCTCTCCCATAACTGTTGGTGCTATTGAGTTAAACCAGTATCACCAGTATTACCAGTTATATCAATTTAGGGGGGAGTACTATTTATTTTAACAACGTTGTGAAACGTGGAGAAAGTATGGAAAAAAACATACAGAAACAAATAAGCACTGAAGACTGGACATGGTTTTCAAATCATCCAGATCGCATGGTAAGAGTTCGTGTACTACTTGATGGCGAAGCTCCATATTTAGGATGTGGAGTAGAACAACCTTATGTGATGGTTCTGAAAAGCACAAATAGTGATTATCTAATAAGGCGAGGAATAGGTGATATAGGCACTGCACAAGATGACGGTGTAAACGTCTTTGGGTTTAATCCTGTTGGAAGTGATGAGCATACATCACTAGTACTCTGGGAAGTTTTAGACCAGATGGAAATGAATGGCGAACCGATGCCTAGGGTGTATTGCAATGATTACTGGTTAGCCGACATGGAGGCCTTGATAAGTACAGAGGAAAATCAGAATGCCTAGATTTCAAAAAGGTCAGAGCGGTAATCCTGCTGGTAAGCCTAAAGGTGCTAAAGACAAAAGGACAGCGCTACGAGTCATGTTAGAACCTCATGCTGATAACTTGGTTAAAACTGTCGTAGATAAGGCGTTAGAAGGCGATACAACAGCACTACGTTTATGTATTGATAGATTGATGCCAGCATTAAGAGCGAAAGATGAGTCAGTAGTGATTGATGGGCTGGATAAGTCGGGTTCATTGGTCGAACAGGGGCAATCCGTTATAACTGCATTAGCTGGTGGTAAGGTTAGCCCTTCAGATGCTTCTACACTGATGAATGTTATTGCAGCACAAGCCAAGATTACTGAGATTGATGAACTTGAACGAAGAGTAACCGAGTTGGAGAACAATAAGAGTTTCTAAACACGATAAAAAAAGGCAAAAGCTAGGGTTATTAGATGAAATAGATCTCATGTACGCGCGTAGGCGCATTTGTTAACACGATAAAAAGGGCAGTATAGAGATGAGTGCATTAAAGCGAAGAGTAGATAGGATTGCAGGTAAAGTGGAGAAGAAGTCAGGCAATACCAACTATACAATGATATTTGTAGAAGACGGTGAAACCAATGAGGAAGCCATTGTCAGAGCAGGCAAGCAAAATGCAGATAAAGACAGGTTATTTCTTATTAGATTTATTGCCTCGACATAAAGGATAAGAAATGAGTGAACTACGTAGAAGGCCAGATAGATAAGACGGTAAAAATGGAATTGTAGATGGTCAGGTTATGGTGTGGTTGAAGGATGGTGAAACACCGAAGCAAGCTACTGAACAATATGGGCGGAATTGTGACAAAGTTTTATTTGTGTCATGGGTAAGTGATTAACTAAAATCTCATGTTAGTTTAGATAAAGCATGGAAAGATAAAAAAATACTTAGGACTACTAGAGCAGCATCAAAAATCTTATTTTTGTGTGATATTCCATCAAGAAAATGATGTTTTAGAGTGCCCTCCTCACGAGTCACATATTCTTGAATATAATCAGGAAGCTTAATGATTTTTGAGGAAATAGCTGAAGATGGCAAAAATAGTTTTCCGTATCGTAGCTGGAAGAAAACAGTTTTTAGCTTGATACTAAGTATGTCATTACTCTTCCAATCATTATCTAGATCTCTCATAGTTATACATAAAATCATAATTACCGTTGATATGATTAAAGCAATAATGTTTTGATGTAAACTTCCATCAACGTTAGAGATAAGGGTGATAGATGAGAGAAGTCCCAATATCCAAACAGAGGCCTTTTCAGGCCAAGATAAGTGTGAGATTTCTAAAAATATCCAGTTCCTTATTACATTATCGAGTTCTTTAATTTCCTTATCGAGTTCTTTAATTTCCTTATCTGCAGAGTTCAATGAGTTTAGTTTTTTACTTTCAAGAAGCAGTAAGTCACATTTTTTATTCTTTTCATTGCATGCGGGCAATAAGTCTATCTCTAAAACTAATTCGGCAATTAACTCTATATGGCGAGCATGAGCGGGTTCTTTTTGTTTCTCACTTTTGAACCACAAAGAGCTCAAAATATTGTTTATTGATATTACTATTTGCGAACTTTGTTTATTCAGCTCGGATGACCTTGCTAAAAAAAAGCCAATTAATATAGAAAATATTGCAGCAACTAACTCAGCATGCTCACTCGTGATCAAGTGAAGAGTCGTTGATTCTTTGGCGAAAAAGGTATTAAGTAGAACTATAAATGTTGATAAAATGGCAATGATGAGAGGGAATGCATTGGAAATATTTAGGAACTTAGAATTATTTTGCATTTGATGAACAGATAAAATAACTAATGCTGCACCTACACTAGCAAGTGAACTCATATTCACGTTCATAAAGATAGTTAGCATAAATAAACTAAATATTGGCGTTAAATATGATGCGATAGATAAAGTTGAAAGACTAGTGTTATATAAGGAATAACTGAATAAAACATGACCAATCGCATAAATAACCATACCCATAAAAGCAATTGTATAGAAGGCATTGGAACTTATTACTATTGAATCAGGCTGAAACAAAGACATTACTGAAAGTAGTGTTAATGCAACTCCAATTCGAGGCGTTAGCATCACAACATGCACTCCCATAGGTAGGGAATCAGAGCCAAGATCTCTTTCAATACTAGGCTGTGCTTTTTTATAAAAAAGTGAGTTTAGAGCTGCAAATAATGCGGATGCTACTGCGAATAAAATAGCTGGTGATAAACTACCCATAGAATCACTACTTATTTCACGGTCAAGTAGTATTAGTGCTGCTCCCATAAATGCCAAAGTAATAAGCGCTTTTTGAAATGTATTTATAGTGGCTTTCGACTCCGTATAAATCTGACTTAGCATTATCAATAAAATAGGCCAAATATTATGTATTACTGTTGCACCTGTCGCACTACTATTTTGAACAGCATAATGAAAACATAAATAACATGCAGCTTGACTGATTCCTGAAAATGACAAAAGTAGAATTGACTCAAATTTCAATTGAAAAATATGTTTTAAATACTCTCTGAAGAAAAACCAAGAAACAAATGCAATTGTTAAAAATGCAGAAATGTGAATGTAATATGTTATTTGAAAATAATCAGCCAATCCAATTAGAGAAAGAGATAAAACAGGAGGTATTGACCATAAAAAGAATGCAAGTAGGCCAAATGTTAGGCCCCATCTATTTTTTTCCATAACTTTAAATAGGTTCCATAATTGAAGTTGTTACAAGTGTTAACGGATGATTTTATCATTTAAGGTAATCTCGTGTTGGCCTTTAAAAGAAAACCTATCACGAAGAAGTCTAGTGGCCAAGCAGTAGTTGGAAATGTATCAGGAGGTGAGGGCAATGGGAAAATGGTAGGTGTAAGCTACATGGTGGGCGAAGCACAGGTGCTAAGAAACCAATAACTAAACACGGCAGATACACTAAGGAAGCTATTGCAATAAACAGGCAGAATGCGGAGTTGTTACGCGAGTCAAAATCCTTAATTTTGCAGGTGGCTGAGCAACAAATCTAATAGTTGCATGTAGTAAAGCGTCCCAATTGGTTACAGGTCACAGTACCATGTTGCTGCCTTGCCTGATTCTGAAGCATCTGTTGCTGTAAATTATAATTAGATAGGTACTGCATAAATGCCTGCTGTCTTTGTTGAGCTAAGGCGGTAGCTTGTTGTTGAGCCACTGCATTTCTTTGAGCATATAACTGGTCTAGCTGAGCTAGGTCAGCCTTTCCTTGAGCTGCTATTTCTTTCAATTTTATTAGACAGTCACCATACGAAATTCTTCCATGATAAAGTTCAAGCATCATTCCTAGCTTAAGGTTACTATTTGATTCGACGACAGAAACGTAATCCTCAGTGTAGCCAGAAGATCTAACAAATTCTATCCGCTTTTTAGAGTTTGACAGGTGGAAGTTTGCCCATTTTCCTATAGCAATAGCCTCTTGTTTTGTTGGGACATCGGTGTTGGCAAGCATCTCAAAGGTTAGCGCTTCTTCTTTGATAACAAGTTTACTTCTGACAGGATCATAATCATGTTTAGACCATTCTGATTCACTCTCCTGATTTAGTTGTGCAACACCAGACTTTATTGATGCAATCTTTTGTTCTTGAGCTGCTTTTATATTTGACTGTTGATAAAAGTTTTGAGGGCAGCCAGTGAGTGAAATAATTGTTGCCAGAATAAAGCATAACTTTTGAGCTTCCTTACTCTTACGTAGCATTGTGACTTCCCTTAAATTAGGATTATAGAGAGTTGATAGTTTATTCCTATCTGCGAGTGAAACAACCCCCCTTTTTGTGGGGAGTGAGTCTCTGAACAATTGCTGGTAGGATAAGCCTCTACAGGGTTATAGCAGTCCTTTTAAAAATCAACCTCACTACATTGATACTACCTGTAACCTATAAGGAAATATATGCAACGTTACCCAGAGAACATTGATGTCACATTAGATAACTTCAAAGAATGCGGTTGGCATAAAGCTATTCAAGAGGCTCGTAGAGAAGATTATTCATCCATGTGGCAATCATTATCAGATGCTGCAAGGCAAGCAATAGAAGAAGATAGGCTAGCTGAAGGAAAGGTTCTTTGGCTATTGGCAGATGCATGCTCAATGATGTTAAGACCGGCAAGCCTGAATGAACCATTCTCACCTAACATAGTTATGGACGGAAAGCGCTCAACACTTCCTGAAGATTTTGAGGAATCTGATGTTAGGTTCTTTGCAGAAATTACTTCTGAAATTGACGATCCAAAGCTTTGCGCGCGCATTGCCGACATAGTTTGGCTTTTAGGAAGGCCGAAAGAAGTTGAGTACGCTTTAATGGCAATTGATAACTACTGCCAAATACCAATTGATTCTGAAAGCTGGGTGAAAGATGGGCGTGAATGTTGGGATAGGGCTGTACAGCTTTGTTTTATGTTAAGAGCTACCGCAGGTAACCGACTAATAGATATAGAAACGGCAATGGTCGAATCTATGAAGTCCTCATCTATGGATGATGGCTTCCTACCTCTTTGGGTTAGTGATTTACTGGCAAAACATAAGTTAGGAATTGTAGAGCAAGTTGTTATATCTGAGAAACTGGAAGAGTTAGCTATGCGGTTTGATGAGAACGGTATCATCCACCGATCAAAAGACTACTTTGACGCAGCAGCTGATTGGTATAAAAAATGTGGAAACCAAGAAAAATCTGCAGAAATGGTCGTGCGAAATGCAGAAGGCTGGGTAAAAGAAGCTGAATCTCGACTGCAATCTGATACACCAAGCCATATGGTGGCGGCAAGTTTCTATGAGAGCGCAATTCAAAAACTTAGAACCATACCAAGAGCATTACGAGCACCGTTAGGTATTGACGATAGAATTACAAACTTAAGCAAGGATATGAGCTCTTCTGGGGAGCTATCCTTGAATGAAATGGGAGCTCACTCATCAGATCCGATTGATATTAGTGAGCTCATAGAAAATGCAATAAAGGCAGTTCAAGGGAAAACTACACTGGATGCATTACTTAGTCTTGCAAATGTTTATAGTGGAGCAAAAGCGGAAAGCTTACGCAAATTATCAGAGGAAATGATAAGGAAATATCCTTTGCAGTCAATGATCTCTGCGACTCATATGTCAGTCGATGGTAGAGTTGTTGCAAAAAGGGCTGGAGCAGATCCCAGTGGAGACCTCAGTGAGGATGCTATACGTGCTGAGATGATAAAGTATTATGTAATGGAGATTGGTATAGTAGTCCAAGGTGACATTTGGCCTGCTCTTGATATTGTAAGGAAAGAGCATCGACTTAAAGAAGAAGATTTTTATTCAATTGTTAGGCAGTCACCAGTTGTACCACCGGACAGGCAATGGTTGATGGCGAAAGCACTTTATTCTGGCTACGATAACGACTTTACAGTCGCTCTTCATTTACTTGTACCTCAGATAGAACATGTCGTTAGGTATCATTTGAAACAGCACGATGTAAAAACAACAAATTTAGATCTTAATGGCATAGAAAATGAAAACGGACTCAGCGCTTTAATGGAAAATATTGAGGTGAACGATATTTTCGGTAAGGATATGGCATTCGAGATAAAAGCACTTTTTTGCGATCCTTTTGGACCAAACCTTCGTAATGAATTAGCACACGGACTAATTAGTTATGATGAAAGCCAGTCTAGACATTCCATTTACGCTTGGTGGTTAGGTTTACGTTTAGTGTTGAACACTTTTTGGAATGCTAGGCAGAAAGAGAAGTTGAAACACATGGCAAATAATGGTGAAAAACCTAATGAGGCTGAGAAATAACAATATGACGACAAAATGCATGCAAGGCGGAGATATTTTGCTCGTTACAGGGGATGGGAAGCTATCAAAATCTCTCGTGGATGGACAGAAGCTTATATATCGAGGTGCTATTTCAAGCCATGCTGAACTTGGAACCGGTGATGGGATATTCGTGCAAGCAACAATGAAGAAAGGTGTTCACCTAACCTTTATTGTTGATGAATTAAAAAAGTGTGCTGAGAGATGGAAGGTTATACGTTTAAAAGGGATAGACAAAACTGAACAAAAAAAAATTGTTGAAAGCGGTTATTTTTATTTAAGACAAAGTTACAATAAGCTATTTATGGGATCAGGAACGGATGATTCTTCTTTTTGCTCTGAATTAGTCGCTAAGGCTTATGAAAAGGCAGAGGTTACAATATTAAATGGCACAATTCCAAGCAAGGTGGCGCCAGCACATTTTGATAGAGAAGCTAAAGATGGTTCTCAATGGCTAGACGTCACTGATGAATATGTCGATGAGCTTGAAAAGATGGAAGAAAACCTAGATTATTACAGGGAACTGTTGGAAAAGATACGTTTGTCCATGAAGAATAAAGCTGTCCAGAAAGACCTAAATAAGATTACGCATGATTTAGCTTCTACTATTATTAAGGATAAGGACTGGCTTGATGAAGCATACAAACGATTGACGGACGGTCAAATAAAAGGGTGGGATGATAAGGATAATTAAGTGATTAATGTGTTGAGATTAACTAACTGTATTAGCATGGTATAAAAAGCGGTATAAAACTAAATACTTACTACCTATATCAACAAAAAAGCCCCAAGCATCAGATGCTTAGGGCTTATATGTGGCGGAGAGTCAGGGATTCGAACCCTGGGTAGGGATAAACCTACGCTGGTTTTCAAGACCAGTACATTCGGCCGCTCTGTCAACTCTCCAAGACGCAG
>Ga0209495_1002196_pt1 | contig 12979 bp, 9 predicted proteins | sample EN1Hudsemesocosm_FD_184629 | JGI IMG/M metagenome (GOLD analysis project Ga0209495, IMG submission 184629) | Methane-oxidizing microbial communities from mesocosms in the Hudson Canyon - EN1E Hudson Canyon (SPAdes) (version 2) | ecosystem: Environmental > Aquatic > Marine > Cold seeps | place... | reverse complement strand
CAGCTTTTATCGCGAAGCCGGCATTACCGATGGCTTTTGTCGCCCCGATGAAACTATCGGTGAGATGGTTAAACGCTTAGCTAAGTTGCCGTTATATGCACAACCCGGTGAAGAGTGGGAATACGGACTTTCTGCGGATGTTTTGGGTTATTTAGTCGAAGTTGTTTCAGGCATGAAGTTTGATCAGTTCGTGCAGGCTCAAATTTTTGATCCGTTAAAAATGCAAGACAGCCATTTTTATATTCCAGAAAGCAAAATAAGCCGACTTTCAGCTGACTGGAGCTCTGATTGGCACGGCTCTTTAGAGCGCGTAACCGGCCCTTTAATTGATGGCGATTTAGCTTTGTGTCCTAATGATGCTTATGCAACTTCGGGAAAATATTTATCTGGCGGAGCCAGTGTTTTATCCACTGCCTATGATTACTATCGTTTTGCACAAATGCTGTTAAATAAAGGCGAGCTCGATGGTGTGCGTTTATTAAGTCGAAAAACAGTTGAATTAATGACCGCAACCAATCATATTGGTGAGCATGATGCGACCTTATTGCATAGCCACGGCTGGAAATTTGGCTTAGGTTTTGCCATACAAGAAGATCGCAGCCACAATGTTGATAGCGGCGATGTTGGCGTATTTGAATGGGCGGGGTATTACTCAACCCGGTTCAGCGTAAATCCAAAAGAACAAACCATCACTATTTTCCTTTCACAAACCTCACCCTTTGGCGCTCATTTTGGTTTATGGGACAAAGTTACCGCCCTATCTACTTCTGCCATTTCTGATTAACACGGAGAGAAATCATGACATTAAAGTATAAATTTATCAGTCTTTGTAGTCTGGCTCTTATTTTATTCTCGGCTAATAGTACAGCTACTGGTCCTAGGGTTGCGCCAAGTTTATTTGTGACTGACAAAAATATTATGTATGCACAGGAATACGCACCTTTTGTTAGCAATGCAAATGAGCAACAAGGCTTATTAATGGAGCTTATCAGAAGCGTGCTAAAAGCAGAAGGCATAGCAGGCATAGCAGGCACGGTTAATATTTTACCGACCCAAAGTATGGTGCAATATTATTTTAGCCAAGAAATGCCTTTAGCAATTATTAGTCCAGACTTCAAGCTGTCGAAAGCTGCAAACAGAAAAGCGATTTTCATTCCTGTTTTAGGTTTAGATAAATATTTTTATGCTTATCAAAAGGGGGAAACTAAGGTTTTAGATTGGGCGGGGAAACTGAAAAATTTAAAAGGTAAAACTTATGGCGCTAACAAAGGCGAGGATGTCAGTGCTTATAAGCAAGCTGGTATCAATATAAAGTACGCCAGAACACCGGCCTTAGTAAAGCAATTACAGCAAGGGAAAATAGATTTCATTGGCATGCCTGAAGCTACGTTTAACTATTTAAACAAGCAACACTCACCAGAGCAGGCAGCTTTGTTTATTAAAATAACACCTAAAGCAGGTAAGATGCTTATGGGTATTACCTTTAATAAAAACCACTCTGAAGGCCAACAAGCGGCTAAAGCATTTAAAACAGGCTTAAAAAAACTGATTAGCAATGGCCAGTATCAATCAATTTTACACAAACATTTAGGGGGCGATATTGCTGCCGATGAATTTATCAAACGCATACAATAAGTAAGCACTGGCGCATAATTATTTTAACCTTATGCGTTAATGATTCAGGTAGGATAGGTAGAGCGTCTTTTTGCGCCCCGTTAGAGCACGTAGTGAAACCCACCAAATCAGCCACAATATGACTCATCGGCACCGAAGATTTAACAGGCGTAGGTTGATGGGTTTCATGACACACCAAAAAGCAGGTGCTGTATTGTACCCAGCCTACAGAAATGTTAAATTAAATTTTTATTAGGTGCTTATGAATGAATCTTAGAAAGCCTTTAGCAGCTGTGTTATGCCTTTTTTTATCTCTAGCTTCGTGGACTAGTGCAACAGAAACTATCCATTTTAGCGCTAATGAAAGCCCGCCTTATTGGTCATTCAAAATGCATGAACAAGGGTTGTGCGGAGAGATTTTACAGGCACTTTCTGCCGAAGCGGGGCTGAATGCGGAAATCACCTTTAAGCCGCTAAAACGTTTAATTGAAGATACGCATAATAATGATTTAGGCAACCCTGTTTTTTATATCAAGAAACAGGATTTTGCTGGCATTATTCCTATCGCCCTATATCAAGCTTCGTTTTATTACTATCAGCCGAATCATCTAGAAAAAATCACCCTGAATAAGCTCACCGACTTAAAACAATACAAAATTGGCATATTGAGTGGTTCTTTAATTGACCAACAAGCTTTTGAGCGCGCAGGTATTCAGTTTGAAACCAGCTATAGCCAAACCTCTATTTTTAAAAAACTTAAATTAGGCCGGATTGACTTAGCGATAGAAATAGATTTCATTGCCAAACAAATGATTAAGAAACTTTACCCAATGCAGCGACAAGATTTTGCACACATCAGCATTACTCATAAACCGGAGGCTATCGCCATCATGATTAATGAAGAAATGCCCGGTGCAAAACAAATAGCGCTGCGCTACCGTAAAGCATTGAAAAATATTATTGCCAACGGGCGATACCAAGCAATATTAGCAAAATATTACCAAGGCATAGCGATGCCTAATAATTGGTATGAGGAATTGGCACGCTATGACCGCCTATATAATTTTGACCTAGACGAATAAAAATAACGTGAGTATAAAATCAAAAATCATTATCAGCCTTTTATTAGTCGTCATCTCTGTTCTAAGTGCTGCTGCTACTTACCATTACTATCAAACACAGCAAGCTTTATATACTGAGCTTGAGCTACGTGCTACACGTAAGTTACAGCGCCTTGAAGAAAATTTGGTTTTGCCTTTATGGGAATTGGATGAAGATTGGGTCTATAAAATTATACAGACAGAAATGGCCGATGATGAAATGTATGCCATTAACGTTACTGGTGCTGAAGGTTTGGATGAATTTTTAATACGAAACCAAAACTGGCAAGTGGTTGCTCAAGTGACGGGGGCTATAGCAGCCGAAAGCAGCTTAGTAAGGCAGACTAAAATATTACGCAACAATGAAGAAATTGGTACGCTAAAAATATCCTTAAGTAACCACTTAGTCACTGAGCGCCTCAAGCAAAACCTTATTAATAACCTGATAAGCACCGCAGTGCTGATTATTTTAATTGTCTTATTCTTAGGGCTAATTTTAACTTGGAGTGTCCTGAATCCTTTACAGGCTATTTCCCTTGCTGTGCTAGAGCTTACTAAAGGAAACTATGAGGTCTCCTTAAAAAATAATAGCCACGATGAGGTCGGCCAACTAGCTAATGGCTTTGAGAATATGCGCCAAAACATCAAATTAAGGGAGCAAGAGCGCAACAATGCAATCACAGCACTAGAGAAATCTAAATCTGAACTACTACAATTAAATGAACACTTAGAGTTGCGTGTCTCTGAACGCACCTCAGACTTAGAGAAAAGCAATTTACAATTACAAGAAACAAGCTCAGCGTTAGAGCATGCAAAAAATGCGGCGGAATCATCTAACAAGGCAAAAAGTATTTTTTTGGCCAATATGAGCCATGAATTACGCACGCCTATGAATGCTGTTCTTGGTTTTTCTCGCTTAATGTTAGATGACCCAAACATAACACTGGAGCAAAAAGAAAACCTGGATATTATTAATCGTAGCGGTAATCATTTACTCAACTTGATTAATGATATTTTGGATATGGCTAAAATCGAATCAGGCCGCATGCAAATGGAGCATGAGCCTTTTGATTTAGGGCTTTTGATGCGCGATATTATTGATATGATGCATGAGCGAGCGACATCCAAAGGCATTGATTTATTCTTGGATCAATCCTCATCTTTTCCGCGAGCTATTGATAGTGATGCCGGGAAAATACGCCAGATTTTGACTAATTTACTTAGTAATGCCATCAAATGCACAGATAGTGGTCAGGTGTTATTACGCTTAAGCTCTTATGAGGATAATTTAGATCAGCCTATTATTTGCTTTGAAGTAAAAGATACGGGGCGTGGAATTAGCAAAGAACAATTACCGCTGATCTTTAGTGCGTTTATTCAAGTCGGGGAGCAAGCGGAACAAGCAGGCACAGGTCTTGGCTTAGCGATTACCCAGCAGTTTGCTGAACTGTTAAAAGGCCATATTTCTGTTACCAGTGAACTAGGCAAAGGCACTACTTTTAAAGTCGCCATCCCCATTATTAAACTCGATGAACAGAACTTATTAAGTATTGCGCCAAAAGGCAATCATAAAATTATCGGTCTAGCAGCAGGGCAACCCAACTACCGAGTTCTGGTCATTGAAGATCAAATGGAGAATCGCTTGTTATTACGTCGGATTTTAGAATCTGTAGGCTTTCAAGTGCTTGAGGCAATTAATGGGCAACAAGGCCTAGAGCAATTTAAACAATGTGCTCCAGATTTTGTTTGGATGGATAGACGTATGCCGGTTATGGACGGCATTACCGCAACCCATAAAATTAGAGAGTTAGCTGAAGGTAAAAATACCCCCATTGTTGCCGTTACAGCTTCGGTTTTTGAGCAAGAGCGTTATGCACTTTTGCATGCTGGAGTTAATGAAATTATTAATAAACCATTTCGCGATGAAGATATTTTTAACTGTATGGCTAGATACTTAGACATCGAATATCAGTACCAAACCCAAGAAATCGACACGCAAGCCACAACACTAAATATGCTTGATGCCGAGCAGCTAAGCCATTTTGAGTCTGCGTGGCGACATCAGTTAGCCGAAGCTGCTAATAGTTTAGATATAGAGTTAAGTTTAGAAGTGATTGCTAAAATTCAAGAAGCAGAACCAGTTATTGCCGAGCACTTAAAGCACTTAGTTGAACAGTTTAATTTTGAGAAAATTATTGAGCTAACCCAATCATAATAATACAAAATTCTGACACTAGCATAGGCCTGTGGCTTTTTTGCCTAAACCAAAACGTTAGACTATACTGGGAACGTTACTAATTAAATACGCTGAGATATATTGAATTCAATTCTTTTGTCGCTACTTTTAGTTCTTCTATCTATCTCAGCTACTTCACATAGCATTACTCAACAAGATAGAGCCCCCGAAGACATGATTCAATCTGTTGAATTGACAGCAGAGGAACGCTTGTGGCTGGACTCTCACCAACCTATTCGCATAGCTTTTGACGGTAATTTCCCTCCGTATAGCTTCATCGATAATGGCAAGTTAATGGGAGTCGCCTATGACACCCTGCACTTAATCAGTCAGAAGCTGGATATTCAGTTCCAAGTAGATAAGCGCACTGCTTGGAAAGAGCTTTATATGGCAGCAATCAACAAAGAAGTTGATGCCGTTGCTACGATGGTTAACAGACCAGAACGCCTTCAATTCTTTGCCTTTACCCAGCCTTATGTATTTAAATCATTAGCTATTATTACCAATAAAAATGGCCAACAAATCACTAACCGTAACCAGCTGCCTGAAAAAATCGTAGCACTAGTGAAAGACTATCAATATTCAACCCGCATCCTGAACGAATTCCCCAGCATCACACCTTTTTATGTCGATAGCATGCGCGCTGCTTTAGAAGCCGTCGAAAGCGAACAAGCCGATGCAGCTATCAGCTTCTTTGCCGCTAGCTCTTATTTGCAAGATAAATACCTACTAACACAACTTAAATTTGGTGCTTTTTATGATCGCAATAGTGCTAATGAAAGTATTGCTGTACGCAATGACTGGCCAATTTTAGCCACTATTTTACAAAAAGGTTTAGACACATTAACGCCAGAAGAAAAACAAGCAATTAATGAAAGGTGGCATGCACAACTCGAATTGCCCATTGATTATGCAACCATTAGTAAATTCATTACCCCTTTGCTCTTTATTGTTATTGTTTTGTTGCTATGGATTAGACAAATACGCTACCAAAATAAACGCATTATCAGCACCAAAAATAAACTTTTCGAATCTAATAACGCGCTTGAACATTTTAAAGAAAATTTGGAGACGCAGGTATTTGAGCGCACCGAGCAGTTACACGCTAGTGAACAAAAATACCGTAGTTTGGTGGAAAATTTACATGATGAGTACTTCTTTTATCAGCATGATTTAGAGGGTGTATTTTCGTACTTAAGTCCTTCAGTCACAAAAATATTAGGCTATAGTATTACTGAATTTTTACAGCACTACAGCACCTATCAAACCGATCACCCTAATAATGCTTTAATTGATGACTACACAGGACGCTGTTTGAACGGTGAAAAAGTACCCGCTTATGAAGTTGAATTATTTGATAAATACGGTAATAAACGCTGCATCGAAGTTTTAGAAAGTCCCGTTTATGATGCTTCAGGGCTATGTATTGGCCTCGACGGCATTGCTCATGACATCACCCTATTAAAACAGGCTCAAGAGCGACTCAACTGGCTCTCTTATTATGATGATTTAACGGGCTTAGCCAATCGCCGTTTATTTTTAGACCGGCTTGAACAAACGCTTGCTTTAGCGCATCGGCATAATAACTCGATGGCCCTGCTATTTCTTGATATTGATCGCTTTAAAATAATTAATGATAATCTAGGTCATGCGGCGGGTGATGAAGTGCTGAAAGAAACCGCTAACCGCCTACTAGCAGACTTACGTGACTCAGACCTTGCCGCTCGAGTCGGTGGAGATGAGTTTACGCTAATTTTACCGGATACGGATGCTGATGCCGCTGAAGTCGTAGCCAAAAAAGTATTACAGCATTTATTACAACCCTACATGCTCAATGAACAGCAGTTTATTTTAGGCTCTAGTATCGGTATTGCCATTTATCCTGGTGATGGTACAAATGTAAAAACTTTATTACAGCAAGCTGATAATGCGATGTATTGTGCCAAGAAAGGAAAACAAGGTTATACATTTTGCTCTTCTGAACAAATTCACGCAAATAACCGCCGACTGATACTGGAGCAGTCATTACGTAAGGCATTAGCACAAAATTGTTATACGCAAGATTTTGAGTTACAAATGTTTTATCAAGCGAAACTTTGCCTTAAAACCAATAAAACAATTGGCTATGAAGCCTTAATGCGCTGGCATCATTCTAAATTAGGCATAATATCGCCCCTGGAATTCATTCCATTAGCGGAAGAAACCGGCCTGATTGTAGAGCTCAGCCATTGGGTCATGACTGCCGTTTGTTTACAAACAGTGCATTGGTCGCAGCTTGGTTTTGATTTTGGCAAAATAGCCGTTAATATTTCTGCTGTAGAACTAATCAACTTGGACTTGGCCAGCAAAATCATAAGTCAGATTGATAGCACAGGCGCGCAGAGAGAATGGATCGAAGTTGAAATCACCGAAAGCGCCTTAATGAAAACCCCAGAAATTGCTATTAAAGTCATGCGCCAATTAGTCGAGGCTGGTGTTTTGATTGCTATTGATGATTTTGGTACCGGCTATTCGTCACTATCTTATATGAAAAATTTACCGGCATCGTTTATCAAAATCGACCGCTCTTTTATTTACAATTTACTCAGTAGCAAGGAAGATCAGGCAGTGATTCATGCGGTATTAGCCATGTCGCATGCATTGGGTAAGCAAGTCGTCGCTGAAGGTGTAGAAACACAAGAACAACTACAATTTCTAACTGAAAGTGGCTGTGATATAGCTCAAGGCTATTGGATTGCGAGGCCGCTAGCAACGGAAGATATAAACTAAAAATTTCTCTATCAGGAACAGCCTTCTATGCGCAAACGTATTAAAAAATACCTATTACTTATTTCTGGCCTACTATTTCTGGCTTTAGGCATCATTGGTGCAGTATTACCTATTTTACCGACCACGCCGTTTCTGATTCTCGCATTGGCTTGTTTTGCTAATAGTTCACCACGCTTCCATCAGATGCTATTAAATAATCGCTGGTTTGGTGCGGCATTACAACAATGGGAAGAAAGTCGTTCAATTAGCCGAGCGTCTAAAATTAAAGCAATGCTCATGGTTGTGCTTACTTTTTCGGTGTCTATCGGGGTACTGCATGGGAAATTGCCGTTACAGCTAATGCTACTGACTTTAGGCTGTGTATTGCTAGTTTTTATGTGGCGACTGAAAGAGGCTGAAACTTTACCTGTTCGCACCAAAGGTAAATAACTCAAAGTGGAATGCGGCCAAACCACACTCCACTTCAATACATTTATTTTTAAGACTAGTTATTCAGCTAACCAACCTTCTAAGGCAACTATAATTTCTTTTGCTTGCTTCTCACTAGAAATATTAAATTTAGACTTTTGCTGATATTCACCATCCCGTTTCTGGTAACGGCGAATAGTAAATTTGTCGGGGCTGTATTCTTCTTTCGCTCTATTCCAATCTTGGTAACGATAAATTACCGTCGCCCAAGCGCCTTTCGTTAACACTTTTTTATCTAATTCTTTAACTGTCTCGATTCCGCCATCTTCATAAGTAACGGTGAGTTCTTCTACTGTTTCTGCCATGTTTCTCTCTCAATTGGTATTGCGCTATTTGCATAGCTCTTGCCTGACTGGGCAAATATTAAAGATAAGTTATTTTATGCGCAAAAGCGTCCCTTGCGAATAAATATTTGAATATTGATTAAGATGACTCAAACAATATACGAGAACATTTAGACAATCAACCTAGAGTTTAGGCTCATAATCTGATTGATTCTGCACATAAAAAAGGCGGGAAAGATAATATTTCGACAAATTACCTTAAAAACTAAAAAGTGGGTTAAAAATATAACCCACCTTTTAGCTAAACTTACTCAACGGCAGTTAGACCTTTCAAGCTAGTAAAGTACGCCGCAATATCTTTAACTTCATCTTCTGATAGGCCTTGTACCATAGACTGCATTAATGCATTTTTACGCTCACCAGACTGGTAGCCTTGCATTGCTTTCTCTAAGTAGTTCTGGTGCTGCCCAGCCAACCTTGGGTTAGTCACTCCAGCATTAGTATCGTCGTTATGACAGGCCATACAAGACTCTGCCAATTTTTTACCATTAGCGGCATTACCACCATTTGCATTAGCTCGTTTAGAGCCATCAACCGTCGCTAAATAAGCTGCAATATCTTCAATCGTTTGCTCAGATAAATCATAAACATTCGCCATCATTGTGCGATGAGGCCGCTCTGATTTTTGATAGGCTTTTAAAGCTGCTACCGTATAACCTGCAACCTGACCACCTACTTTAGGCACATAATAGGTTGGATAAACATTACTTGTACCAGGTGAAGTATGACATCCTCGACATGCTTCAAAAGCGTCTCTACCTGCTTCAACACTACCTGCTTGCGCCACCATCGGTACACTTGAAAATGCAGTGATACCCAGTGCTAATGTGATCATTTTTTTATTCATAAGAAATATCCTAGCGTGAATTAAATTTTTCTTATCTTACTAAAAAGGTGCGGTTATTAATAGTATATTCCTAAATATGCTTGTTATTACTTGCTCGTACTTTCTTTACACGACTTAAAATGCGTTAAGATAACCTTACTCGCGGGTCGACTAAGGTATAAGAAATATCGGTCAACAGTAAGCCAATTATATAAAGTACCGACCCTAGAAAAACCATGGCCCTGACTATGGCAAAGTCCTGACTATTAATCGCATCAATCGTATAACTGCCTAAGCCCGGTATACTAAAAAATGATTCAGTAATCAAACTCCCCATAAATAATAACGGCAAGACCACCACGACTCCCGTTAAAATAGGAATCATGGCATTTTTTAAGACATGTTTAAAGAGCACTTGAGTTTCCGTCAAACCTTTAGCCCGTGCAGTACGTACATAGTCTTGCTCAATCTCTTCTAAAAATAAGGTGCGATACCAACGCGCGCCAGCTCCAACTCCTGATACGACACTGATCAATACCGGTAAAATCAAAAATTTAAAGGCATTGATACCCGTATCATAGCCAGAAATCGGCACTAACATGAGCAGTTTACCCATGATAAATTGCCCGCCAATAATATAGAACAAAGAAGAAATTGACATAATAATGATACATAGCACAATCGCGCTAAACTCCAAATAACTCTGGCGAAACAGGACCATCATTAAAGCCACACTAATATTAACCAATAAGCCGACCAATAACGAGGGCAAAGCAACCGCTAAGCTCGGCCACATACGTTGCTGTATATCCGCACCTATATGTCGTCCGCTATCTGAAATGCCAAAATCAAAGACAAATAAACGTAAAGATTTTTGATAAAAAATCGTCTGCTTTATTTTTTCCAGCCCAGCTACTTCTTGATTGATTAATAAGGGCAACTGATAGCCCCTTTGCAATTTCCAATTTTCAATCGCTTGCTCAGTCACATGCTTTTGCCCTAATTGCATGCGCGCCATATCATCAGGGCTATTGACGATAAAAAAGAGCATAAAGGTAAGGATATTTACTCCTAATAGCAAAGGAAAAGCATATAAAATACGACGCAGAATATAATTAAACATTATTTAATCGTCTCCTTAGCACGGTGCTGAAAACTACGTATAGCTGGAAGAATAAGGGCTATCAATAGCAAAACAATTAACACGATTGGCCAAAATACCGGCTGATTCCATTGCTCTCTTAATTGTTCGCGTTTTTGCGCTTCTATACGCCTATATTTTAGTCCATTATTAGCCATCAAATTAGGCTTTAAATTGTGGTACCAGCTGTGGTAAAGAGAAAAACTTTTCGGATGCAAGCCAAATACCCAAGGAGCATCATAACGAATCAGCTCTTGCATCTGTCGGATCACAGCAAGTCGCTCAGGACTATTACTCATATAACTCATTTTCTTAAATAAGCGGTCGAACGCTGGATTTTGATAATTCCCTGCATTTTCCCCCCCATGAACGGCTTTTGCATTCGGACCATATAATAAGAAAAAGAAATTCTCTGGATCAGGATAATCAGCATTCCAGCCCCACATAAAAATCTGCGCATTCCCATTACGCATTTTCTGCTGAAAACGATTGTAATCCGTCGCTCTAATCACCAACTGTATGCCTAATTTAGTAAACTGTTTGCGATACCAGTTTAAGCGTGCGCGATCATCTGGACCACTGGCAGGGGTATCTAAATACAAAACTAAAGATTCGCCGCTTACGGGATCTACACCATTCGCATAACCCGCCTCTTGCATAAGTTTTATAGCTGTTGCTAAAGACTTGCGTTGTATTTGCTCATTATGCCAATCGTAAACGTAGTGATTAACACCCTGCTCACCTGTACTATACCCAAAAATACCTGGCGGTATAACACCTTGTGCCGCAACGCCACGACCATTATTAAAAATAGAAATATATTCTTCATAATCCACGGCTATAGCAATCGCTTGACGTAATTTACGGGCAGGCTCGCTGCTACCACCAATAACGGAATCGAGCATATTAAAGCCCATATAAAAAGTTGAACTATTGACTGCCGTTTGTAATTGTATGCCTTGAGCTTGCATACTTTCGGTCAATGCAACCTCGCCTTCGCCTGTAAATTGCACAGCCTGATCAAAACTATCAGAAGCGATACCTGACCCATCATAATAACCCTGCAAGAATTTATTCCAATAAGGAATAGTTTCTTTTTCTAATAGATAAATCGCTTTGTCGATAAATGGTAAGCGCTTACCAGCGTCATTTAACATACCACTTGCCTTATCTTCTGGTTCACCTTCGCTAGGGTAAAACTCATCATGAAAATTCGGGTTTTTAAGCATGACCATACGTAAGTTAGGATTATTTTCCTCTAACATATAAGGCCCTGTCCCTAAAGGCTGCCAATCTAAAGTAATATTTTTATCTATTAAAGCCTTTTGTGAATAAAATTCGTCCGCTTCCCAAGGCATAGGCGCAAAAAAAGGCATGGCCAACCAAAATATAAATTGCGGATATTTGCCTTTGATACGGATTTTATAATGGTATTTATCGAGCACTTCAACACCGTTAATACCATTATCTTTTAGAGCAATGCGCGGCTTATCCTTTATAGTCTGAGCATAATCACCTAGCCCGACGATATATTGCTTCATTAATTCAGCAATCGGTGAGGAAATTTCTGGGTGCACTAAACGCTTTATCTGCTGCACATAATCAGCAGCCGTTAATTCGCGTGTTCCCGTTTGCTTAAAATCGTCTAACAACTGAATATTTGTTAGCTGGGTTGAACTTAATTGATGATAAAGATACTGTCCTTGCTGATTAACAGCTAAAGCTGGATGCGGTTGAAATTGAATACCTGATTTAATCTCAATAATATAATCAGAATAAGCAACTTCATCGCTCGTGCTGGTTTCAGATAACAGCTGACCTGCAGCATCAAAATAATGAATTTCAGGCATACTTTTAGCTGTTAACGGCTCCAATTCATAAGGACGCTTTAAATAATGATACTGAAAAGGAGGCTCATAGATTTGAGCAATAAATGCATACTCATTGGAACTATAGGCTTTTGCGGGGTCTAAATGTTTAGGGCGTCCAGAAAAAGAGGAGTATAAAACAGCTTGCTGATCTTCAGGGCTTGTTGGATAGGGGTTATTAAGCACTTGATCATTACACGCGGATAAGAACACGGTGCAAAGAATAAAAAAGACGAGTTTTTGCCATACGATCATTGATTACCTTAACTCCTAGCTATAATTTTTCCTGCTTGCAGTTATATCAGCTTTATAGACAGCGTGTAGTATTGTTGCTTAACCTGCTGTTTTCAAAAACAGCAGGCCAAAACCGATACCTACCCTTATTTCGTCTTACTTAGCCGAATACTGTCCCATTAATACCGTTTGTGCCTGACAAGCCTCACCTTCAGGAATATTTTGTACATAGCTACCATCACTCTGCATAATCCACGAGCCCGCATTATCTTTTAAATATAAGTCTAAGTCAGCTAATACACGTGCTTTTAACGCTTTATGCTCGATAGGGAAGCAAGCTTCCACCCGCCTAAACATATTACGGTTCATAATATCAGCA
>Ga0209495_1002195_pt1 | contig 12982 bp, 5 predicted proteins | sample EN1Hudsemesocosm_FD_184629 | JGI IMG/M metagenome (GOLD analysis project Ga0209495, IMG submission 184629) | Methane-oxidizing microbial communities from mesocosms in the Hudson Canyon - EN1E Hudson Canyon (SPAdes) (version 2) | ecosystem: Environmental > Aquatic > Marine > Cold seeps | place... | reverse complement strand
GCATCTAGCATGGCAATTGCATATATTTGGCGCTCACCGGCTGATAGACTTTCTTTAGGTATTTCGTGACCAAAGTCATTTAGAAGTGTAACCGAAAATGTATTGGGTTCTATTTTAGCATTTATGTTGATGTCATCTTTTCTTGCTAAATTTTGAAAGGACTGAATAAACTCAGATTCAACTTTTTTTACCTTATCTATAGCTACACGCTTAGCAAATTCAGTTAGTGAGTTCTTTGCCTTATGGGCATACTCTAAAGCTCTATTATCATTACTTGAATCAATATAGTTTTCATGTAACTTATCTAAGGATCGAGCCGTTTTTATTGCTTCTCGTAAATGAGTCTTAATTTTTTCTTTTTGTTCAGCGGCCTTTACAACTAAGCCTGTATGCTCTGTTTGTGCTGAGTTTAATTCTTGTAATTTAGAGTTAAGTAAATCTTGCTCAGGTGCTCTAGCAATATTAACCCCAGAGTGGTCAATTTTTTGGTTAACTATTTTCAGTTGTGTTGCAATTTGTTTCGATTGAGCACTTTGTTTAGTTATTGCATCAGATGCAATAGGGACTATTTTTTGATGCACCGTATCTGATATGTCGTGAATAACCTTGCTATGAGATAAAGGAGTAATAAGGTCAGAAAACTCTAAGCTAATTTCTTTTTTTATAGTGCTAAAAGATTGTGGGTCAACCAGTGTTGATAGCCTATTCTCTAGTGAGGTAATATGTTGTGATAGTACTGATGCCATGCCTTTATTTTTTTTAAAGATAGCCTCAGTGTTTAGTTGGGCTAGGCAGTGATTAATAAAATCAGGGGCAATTGATAAAGGAAAGCTACCAGAAATAAGCTCCCTAAGGTGGGACTGTAGTAATTCTTTTTCAGTTGTGAAACTAGATAAGTTTTTAATTTCTTGTTCACGAGATGCTGCCCATGCACCGCCTTGTGCATTCAGGTTGTTGGTTAATTGCTCAATCTGTTTAGCCGAGTGAACAATTTGTATATTAATATTTTCGTAGCCTTGTTGTTCCCGTTCAATTGTGGATTCTTGTTTTTTTAAACGCAGCTCAAGTTCAACTATTTTTTCTTTAGCATCCCCTGTTAATTGTAGTTTATTTTGATTACGAATAAATACCGTAATATCAGCAATTAATTTTTCGACAATATCTAAACCAATTAGCTTTTTTACTGACTCACCTAATGCAGTACCTTCATTATCTTCTGCAAGTTGGGCTATTTTTTCACCATCAAAAAAGAATAAATCAGAAACACCAATAGGAATCAGCTCGTTTAGAAATCCTTGTGCCTGTTCGTAGCTTAAGTTATGTATAAACTGGTTATCTTTAAATATTTTTAAACTTTCAGTTACTTTATTGTTATTAACTGTCCAAGATCGCTTGATATGATAGTGATTAATAACACCAAGGTTTGCATAATTAAATGCTAGCTCAACAGCGGCATTATTAGCTTGTACACCAGTGGTTTTAGAATGATGTACAGAGGCAGTTAAAAATTTATGATACTCTTTTTGGCTAGTTCCAGCCCCTAAAGATTGCCGCCCATATAGCACTGTGCGTATAGCTGTTAGAGTTGTTGTTTTACCAGCTCCATTTAAACCACCAAATAAAACGATAGGGGGGTTATTTTCATTGTTCGCTTGTGGTTCTAAGGGGAATTCATGTTCTCCTTTAAATACACGGAAATTGATGACTTTTAAAGTGGTCAATATCATTTGTTTAGCTCCTCAAGGCGCTGGGTTAGCGCATCAATATTAGCTTTATATGTATGCTTAGACTGTTCTGGAGTAAGTTTTCTTTGGCTAATTGATTCGAGTGTTCCCCAATCTTGTTTTAATACCGTCTCTATTTTATTTAAAATACCTGTACGGCGACTTAATCCAGTCATAGAAAGTTCAATATCAATTAGTTTCATCACCATTTCTGCTGGAGCGCCTGACGATTCTTCTATATCGCGTAATAATAAAGCGTCGGGCTCAGTAAATGCACCAGCATCATTTTCAATCCAATTGAGGTCTACCCCGTAAACAGAACGATAAATAGCAGGAAGTGAATCGGCCCAATCTGGCTCATTGGGGTCACGCAACCAGAATTGACGAATTTGCTGTAGCTCATCCTTTTGGATTAATTCAATCTCACGGCCGGAGTCACGAATTTCCTTTTCTATTGTTAATAACCTTTCTATCCATGTCTTACGTGTTTTTATCCAATAAGGGCCAGGGATATGACGTCTTTCCTCAGTGTTTTCATCGGTTATATCGCCTTTCATATAACTCACTTTACCTATGCGCCTTTTATAGTTCCTGTATGTGTTTTTATGTTCTGGCAGAGTTGATTTATGAAGTTCATTCCTAAAATCTAAAATAGGCTGCATCCAGGTTTCTCCTGTTTGCACTAGTCCTTCGATAGCTTTATCTTTGGTTACAACAGTACATGTCCAACACCCAAAACGTGAGTTACCACAAGAAGGCGTACTGGTATCAATAACTAAAGGACACTCCCCAGCATTTGATCCTTTATACAATTCAAATAATTGGCGGTTTGTTCCACTCCAAGGGCATGGGGCGCTCATTAGGTATTCCCACACTTCATCTGCTGACCATGTAGCAATAGGCATGTAAGTAAAAGCATTAGGTAGGGATGTGTGCCTAGCTAACAGAGAACCTTCAATTTGATGATTGGCTATGACTTGAGCTCGGGAAGAACTCTCTAAAGATCTAGAACCTAAAACAACAATAACCTCACCAAAAGACGCGACTTTATCTAATATAAATTCGCTGACAGGGTTTATTTTCATTCTTTCTGTACACCACCGAAAAGTTTGTGTGGGTGCAGGATAGCCACGACCTAATAGGTTAACCCAAAAAGTTTGATCTGGTTTGGGTCTAACTGCGTGTGCAGTCATGGGTAAATGATCAGAAACAGCCTGCTTATTGATACTGTCGAGAACAGATAAGATCATATCAACAACTACGGGTGTTTCAACCAAGGTATCAGATGAAACCACATAGATATGTTTTGTCAGTTGGTCTTTAGGTAATTTTAATAAAGCGTTATAAATTAAAGAAAGGATAGTGGTTGAATCTTTGCCTCCACTAAAACCAATAATCCAAGGGCGTTGGTCAGATAAATATAATGATTGAATTTCCTTAGTTACTTCCGATAATTTGCGACCAGCAATAGATAGGTCGTCAACCATCGCTTGGTGAGTTGAGTAAATAAAGGTTTCTTCTGTTGATGTCATGAGTAAAATTCTTGCTCTAATTGTTCTTCAATATCATTTAAGGGGGTACCTAAATGTTGTTTAATATAATTACCTGTTAAAAGGACGTTAGTTCTGGCTTTACTTACTCGTCCGTGGACTAAGGCGCGGCCTTCCCAGTCCTTATTTTGTCGAGACCAGTCGATTTTTGATAGGTTTGTTAATCTTTCTTTCCAATCAGATTCAAAATTACTTAATAAATCAGCACCGATATTTCCCATTGCCTGCAGCATAACGCCATGAGCATGAATGTACTGTTCACGTAATTCTGAAGTCATTAATTTTTTATCTTTAGCCTTTACCCAGTCAGGCATATTTTGAGTAACTTCAGTCCAAAAATCAGTAGCAATTAATTTGTCTTTTTCTGTTATCAAATCTTTATTGCCTTTTCGTAAAAGAACCTTACTTGCATTTTTTATACTACTTAGCGTAAATAACTTGGAACTCCTGTTAGATATGCTAGACTTCTCTAGCTCAGTCATACGGGAAAAAATATTAACCTCATTTGATAGGTGACGGGCTAACTCAGAAAGTGAATCTCTATAGTCATAAAGGGTGCTGATTGAATCACTTGGGCGTACAGCATGTTTGTTTAAATCAGCAAACATTTGTTGACTGCGTTGAAGACCTTCATCAATGAAGAATAAAACAGAAATATTATCGTGCCCAAGTTCAGGATTTTCTTTAATAGCTTCTTCAATAGCTGCTTTTCGATGTTGACCATCGTTAATTAAAATCTGAGCATCCATGGGAATAAGTAATGCCCCCATGTTTTGGCCGATCCCTGTATCACTTAAAGGTTTAAAATTAACCATCGCATTAACAGAGGCGGTTAGTGAAGAAAGCGTATAGTCGCTAGGGTTGTCAACAAGGTAAGAAGTGATTTCTGGGATTCTACTTTTATTCATTGTCCGTTGAGCACGTAGCTCGGGAGGGACCTCTTCGCCATTAAACTGGAATAAGGTGGGAATAAGTCTCATGGGACACATAGCTATATAGCAAGGTTTACCTGCTTGTATACCTCTTACAGCAGGGAATGAGTTGGTAAATTCAAAGTTACTCATGATAATAAACTTGCCTGGGAAGTTATTTGATGAAAAATGAACGCTCAAAAGGAAGTTAATTATAACGTCCTTTTGCTTGAAAAGATAAATTAGATTGTGCCTCTATAGAGTGCTTTGGTAGCCGTACACTACAGTAATAATTGATTATTCTTAGTGTTAAGGAGTATAGAAGGCAATGTTTGTGCAAATTAATAATTATAAAAAGGCTATCAGGTGAAACTAAGAGAAGGACTATCGGCATTATCTAAATCTTCTCCATATGCGGTTACAACGAACCTAAGGGCAGATTTCCCTGAGTTAGATGCTTTAAAAGAGTATCTTTTCGTAGAAACAGAGATTGAACGTATATTTAGAGAAAGAATTCAAAGCTTAAAATCAAATCAGATATTATTTTTGTGTGGAAGTAGTGGTGATGGAAAGTCAGAAATTATGACTAGGTATAGTCGTCAATATAGCGAAAAAATTGATTTCCACTTGGATGCGACACACAGTTTTCATCCAAAAAAGACAGCTATAGACACACTAAATAATGTTTTTTCTGAATATAAAAAAAATGAAAGGCCTTTAGCTGTTGGTATTAATGTTGGCATGCTAGGAAATTATGCTGAAGAAGGTTCAGACCATCATGATGATATTCGTCAAACAATCAAGCAATTCCTAAATACAAAAAAATCAGATCAAAATAATTGCTTTTACCTTGATTTTGAAGCATTTCCTAAATTTGATTTATCAGCAGATGTTCATACTTCTGATTTTTTAAAACAATTATTGTCTAAAGTTACTGCTAATACGGATGAAAACCCTATATTTAGGATGTACAAGAACGAGATAGATATTGGGGGTGATACAGTCCTTTGTACAAATTATCAGTTACTCTCTATTACACAGGTTCAAGAGGTTATTCTCGAACTTTTATTAAGGGCTAGGCTAGAAAAAGATCAGTTTATAACAGCAAGGTCATTGCTTGATTTTATTTATATATTGCTAGCAGGGCCAGATTATATTTTTGATAACCTGTTTAATGATAGTGACAATGAGCTAGGTATGAAAATCACAAGCTTTGATCCCTGCTCAATTCGAAGTAAAAACTTAGATATGTTTATACTTCAACGTCAGCTGGAATTACCATCAGAGGAATTTGAACAGTTTTCAATGGCTTTGCTCGATTATAAAATTAATTATGACCGTAAAAAAGTAACGGAATATTCATTGGTCAGGCTCTTTTACCTGATCAAAAGTTTAGATTTTTCAAATAATTTTCATCATAAATTTAGACAGGAATTTAATGATTCTTTGATTGAAAATTACGCTAATTTTTGGAATTTGAATAGTAATTATGAGGGAGAATTAGTCGAGAAAGCCGAATTGAAAGCTTTTTATAAAGAAGTAGTACTAGCATCGATTAACCTTTATGCAAATAGAAATGCAAGCAATTTACATAAGGATGAGTTTTTTATTTCAGCTCATGGAAATTGGCAATTAGCTGCAGAGTTAGAGTTAAGTGTTAATTATGGAGCTATAAAAAAATTAAAAGGGCTGAAACTTGAGGCTTTTAATGCTTATATCAAGGTCGGTGACAAACAACTAGATCCTATTCCAATTAGTATAAATTTACTGAATTTAATGTATCGGATAGTCAGGGGTTATCGACCAAATAAACATGATAAAAATACGGTTGTTTTACTGGATGAAATTGTTGATCAAATAGTTGAGATTGCAAACGCATCAAACACTTTGTACTTACATGCAGATAATTTAAGAATAAAGTTAAAACAAGTTGATGAAGATGATATTGAGGTAAGTGGAGTATAGATATGGCAACCATTAAGGACGACCTGCCTCAGTCAGCTGATGCTGTAAATGCGAAGAATACATTAAGTAGCTATTTTCCTGTAAGAACAAAAGACAGGGCTGGGGCGTTTGATTGGGAAGCTGTGATTGGTTTTGTAATCAAATTAATTTATAGAAAAGAGTTATTGATTGATAATGTTGAAGAATTTAAAGTTATTTGTGAAAAAAGTTTTAATGAGAAGCTAGATAATACTGAGTTTGTTAAATACTTAGATAAAATGTATTTTTCAGGAAATAATCTTTTTAAGATTGCTCCTGAATTACTTCTGTTTAAGGCAAAAAAAGTTAAAGGGAATACGCCAAATGCTCGTTTAGGCGAAATGTTTGCTAGTATTTTACAGGATACTTTTATAAATAAAGAGACGGTTGCTCAACATAATTTTTTAGAAAAAATTATTATCGATGAGCTTCAAAAAAATATTAAAAATAGTGATTACTCTAAATCATCAAAGAAAATAATCAATGAGGAACCATATTTACCGTTCATCACTAATGCCTATGGTAGTGACCTCTTATTTTTGAGTGAGCATCCTAAATATTTCCTTGGCGTGTTATCACAGTTTTTAAAGTTATATGCCTATTTATACACTGCCCAACTAGCACTAAATATAAGTAGTTGGAGAGAAGGTGAGCCTTCACCCAAGCCTTTATATTTTATCTTAGATACTGAGACAGCAAGTGCAGAACGTATACATATAAGAGACGATGGCCATCAAAGGGTACATTTTTCTCTATTTAAAATTTTTCCATATTTATCAATGTCTGAAAGTCTACAGCCAGCTAAAGAAAAAAAGATCCCAATTTGGAAGTTATCAAGTTTATTGTCAAATTCAGATACAAAAATTTTAAGTAATTATGCTCAAGCATTTAAAGAAGAAAGAGGTTTGGAAACAATCATTCCTGATGTTAATTCGTCAGATGATGTATTAGACGTTTTATTGAACTTGGGTAAGGAGCAATTTGAAAGGGGGCAGTCTCGTCATGAGATTAATGTTAATTATGTTAAAGCGATAGAGACAGAACTTTGTAGCCATTTTATCCAGTCTAGAGGGCGAGCAGGGCGAGTACTTGTCATCAATCAGGATTACCTTTTATTGTTAACTAATATATCAATAGGGGATAGTTCAAAACTGAGGTTTCATGAATTACTTGAAGCTTTTAAAAAACGTGGTGTATTCTTTGATAAGCGGTCGCAACAGGCCCTTATACAGTTTTATGAACGTATTGGAAATGTTGAACGTATGAGTGACAGTGGAGAGGCCGTTTATGTCTGTAAAACAATTTGAAGAATTCTTAGCTAAGCAGTTTTTTGTATGGGCGAAAAGTGAGCTGAAGGCAGGATTTCGTTATCAATTCAAATCACCGAATACGGATTATTGTGAACGTTTATTCAATGTCATAGAAAAAAGTTGTACTGGTTCTATTACGGTTAAGGATACAAGTATTTCATTTATAGAGTATGGAGATAAAAAACTTTTAACAGTTCTTCATAGTGAAGATTCATTAGATGATAAAGGTTTCACTGAAAATTTCATTTCGATGTTGAGGGATGAAGTTTCTGCTCAAGTTGGTGAAATGTTTGGTTGTGCCATGTTAGTTATTCATAATAGCCTTCTTGATACCCTTATTAATAGCGCACAAGACTTAGCTCAGCCTGAGGGTGTATGGCATCCAAAAACAATTAAACTTGCTCTGAAGGCATTAATTGATGGAAAAGATAGTGGTAGAGAGGTATCTGAAGGTCTTTTAGATTATCAATTTAATGTAATCGAAGAAGATGGTGCAACAATGTTTGGTTTTGAAGCATTGTATGATGCTGTCTGTGATGGAGATATCTTATTTAGCGAATTAGATTTATTTAATGACCCTATGCTTTTTGAGATGGATAGCAAGCCTGAACAGATTCGAAAGCGTCTAGAGGAGAATAGAAAACTATTTGATCAAGTCTCAAGAGTAGTCGAAAGTTACCCTGAAGCTTTAGTCGATAACCTTCCCGATATGGGCAAAAAATTTATAAATGAGCACTTTCAGGGTGAAGATAAACAAGGGTGGCAGAAAGTTACTTATGTTGATTACCGAAATGAGCAGGAAAAAAATAGAGCTAAATTACTTGAATTAGAATCAGAGACTGCTGTAAAGGTTGAGGTAATAGCAAAATCAAAAGCAGGCACAAAGGCTGGTAAACGAAATCGTCATATTTTATTAGTTGTACCCGAAGGTACTGCAGAGTTTGATTTAGAAGCTTCATTTGTTGGGGGTGTTATAGATAACAGTGAAATAAAGTTTAAACCTACTCAGCCATTAATTAACTATAAATTAACGCGTGGAACCAAGCGTAGTAAAATTGTAATTACGGGTGAAGTCACTCAGTCCCCAATGTTTTTTCGTTTTGATATCAATCGAGATAAAACATCAGAGAAATATCAGTTTCATTGTCTAGTCATACAGGAAAACTTATTTAATATTAATGATTTTCGACATGTGTTTCTAGTAGATGATAGGAAAAAAAGGCTTATTCTTCAAACGGAAGAAAGTTGCTTGATTCTGAATCCATCGCTTCAAAGTAGATTTGAATTAAGTGAGCTTACTCAATGTATTGATGTAAATGAAGTAGGTACTCTAAGCTTTCAAAAGATATCTAATGAATCAGATGAAATTGAGTTCACTATAAAAAATAAAGAGGTGTCGTTAGGTTTTTACATTGAAGGGGCGACTGCAACTGAAGCGCTGACATTGCCCTTGTTATTAGATACAGACCGGTGTATTCGATTTTTTAAAGATGATTATTTTGGTGTTTTTAATAAATCTAAAAGCAAAGTACTTATTGATAATAGGGAAGTATCGCCAAAGGGCCGACGGTTAACATTACTCCAAAGAGAACACGACATTCTTCATGAGGATCTTTTGTATTGCCGAGATGGAGCTAAACAAGTCATTACTGTTGATAATCTACAAGCAACTTACCCAGAACTATCGGGTGCATATAAAGCATTGTTTGATCATTTAAAACAGCAACGTAGCCTTATATCTCTTGCTTCATGGGGAGATGTGTTCAATAACCTGATTGCAACAGTCCTTGAAAAATATCACAATGCTTTATTAGAAGTTCCTGAGAATGAATTACTAAATAATGATCAAAAATTACTGTTAAAAATTGGACTTTGGGAAAGTGAAGGTGATAAATGGTTAACTCCTTTTCATCCTGTTGTTATGGCCTATTACTTAAATTTAGCAAAAGAAATTAAGAATGATAGTAAGAGCTTTTCAAAGCTCCCACTAGTAACTATAAATAGACTGAATCCTCAAGGGTTAATACCTTTTTTATATGATTCTAAATTTAATTTTACTTACTCACGGATTGAACGAGAAAATTCCATGTGGATACAACTTGTTCCGCAGCAGGAAACGAGTTATGCCTTTGTAAGAAGGTTAGTCAAAGATAAGGTGACAGAATTTAAAACTGCATTTTCAGCATTATTTTCTGGTAGTAAAAAATCTCCATTAATAATTAATTCAATAAATAATGGTAATAACAGGGAGCTATTTCTTGGGCTAGTTGACTATATGAAAGGTCAGGTAGATGGCAGTCCGATTATTCATGTCAATTTATATGATGAACAATTAGCTCCCTGTGAATTTGATTATTTTTCAGAAACATCCAGTTACGATGAAATTAAACTTAGGTATGGACTTGATAAAGAAAAAGCTAGAGAAAATGCAGATGTAGTGATTGACTTGCTTCGTACACGGTTAACGTATAGTAAATTTACAACAGATGAATCCATACAAGAATATGCTCATCTCAGCTTTTTTAGAAATAATGAAAAAGTAGAGGTCATGCAAGTAGATATTGATGAAGAAGAGTGTGGCGTTATTTGTCGAGGCCTAATAAGTGGTGAAGCATCTTATTCGAAGCAGCAAAGCTATATTACAGGCTTCGGTTTAAAGTCATTGGATTACAGTAATCAACTTCACTTAAAAGTAACAAAACTGTTCAGTACCTTACTACAGCCAGCTGAAAGGGCCAATTTTCCCTACAGGGCATCAAGTGCAATTTCTTTAGCTGTCAGTGATAACTTTAAAACACTTCTGGAACGGTCCTATGATAGTTCGATCTGGACGACTATTATTGATCCAAAGGTTACATTAGATTTTTTTGAAAGCAGCAAAGATGTAGTACTCATTCATTATTCTGATCAATACACAAACTCAGCTAGCTATGATGCGATAACTGTAAGCCGACAAACTGATCTTTACAATAAAGTACTAGAAAAGGATGACGGTGGAATTATTGGGGAGTTTAATGCCTTTAATGGTGAATGGCTCCTCAAAATGATAACGGCTGATAAAAGAATCAGGAAAGAGCGTAAAGGAATTTTAGGTGCTTATAAATTCCTAAATTGTCTGATAAAAGACTCCGATATCACTTGGGTTCCACTATCCATTGGCGAAGTGATTCGTGTCTCAGGAAATATAGGCTTAAAAATATCTGATAGCGACTTTTCAAGAAATGTAAATGGTTATAAGTCAGGTGCAATCTCTGATGATGTGCTTTTTGTTGGTTTTAAAGATAAAAAAATGTATCTGATACCTTTAGAGGTAAAAACCGGCAGTCGCCCTGATTATAAAAAAGCTGTTTTACAAGCAAAGGAATTGAAGCGCTACCTTGCTGAGGATATTCTGGGGAAAGATAGTTTTTCTGGTGGTTTATTTCGAGGCTTATTTATCAGGCAAGTATTGATGCAAATAGATAAGTATCAGCTATATAACGTATATAGCGATAATTATTTTAATATTTTTTTAAGTGATAAGGAATGGTGGCTTCAAGGAGAATATGAATTAGCAGAGATCTATAATTATCCGCACGGAATGGTCATTGCTCACGTAGAAAATAGTAGTTGTTTTGAACCAAAATTTGAAGAAGTCGATAAAATATTAAAAATAGAATTACCAATGAGTTTGCTTGCTAATTTAGTTAGTACCCCATTACAAAAATTGATGTCAGATGAACTTCCTTCTGCCTTAAGTTACTGCCCAGAGCAGTACCTTTTGAAGCCATTTGATAGCACACCTGAAATACCTATAGAGAATTTTGAGCTTATTAAGGGTGATAGTGAAGAAATTGAAAAGAATAATGAAAGTTTAAATAGCACCCAAAATAATGAACAAGCGCATGTAATTAAAAATCCAGAAGAGTCATTAAAGGTTCTGGTAGGGAATGAGGTACTTAATAATAATCCTATTCATTGGGAGCCAACAAATACCGCTAAATATATGAATCCTAATGCAGGGATCATTGGCACAATGGGGACTGGAAAAACGCAGTGTACCAAGTCAGTTATTACGCAACTCTATCGCAATCAAAATAACAATGTTGATGGCAAGCCAATAGGTGTGCTGATCTTTGATTATAAGTCAGATTATGTGGATGATAAGTTTTGTGAAGCGACACAAGCCAAGAAATTTAAATTATTTAAGTTGCCATATAATCCTTTGAGTTTATATGGAGACACACCTATGCTGCCAATTCATACCGCAGCAGGTTTTTCAGAAACCATGACGCGATCATTTGGTTTAGGCAAAAAACAGCAATTAAAGTTAGAGAATTTAATTCTAGAAGCATATAGTCTTGCAGGAATAATGCCTGAGAACCCTAGTACATGGAATAAGCCTGCACCAACTATTGAAAATATATGGGACTTATTTCTGGATCAGGAAAAAGTAGAGGAAGATTCTTTGTATGCCGCTTTATCTAAGCTAGCACGATTTAAAATCTTCGAAACTGACCCTGAAAAGATGATGAGTCTATTTGACCTAATTGATAGTGTTGTAGTGATTGAATTAGCTGGTTATCCGAGTGAAGTACAAAACCTTATTGTAGCCCTGACCCTTGATCTTTTTTACTCGCAAATGCAGAAAAAAGGGAAACCTGAAGTAAGAGGTGATTTTAGACAATTAAATAAACTTATTTTAGTGGATGAAGCTGATAATTTTATGTCTCAAAACTTTCCTTCACTGAGGAAGGTATTAAAAGAAGGTAGAGAATATGGTGTTGGAGTTGTGTTGTCTACACAGGATATTACTCATTTCAAAACAGGTGAAAATGACTATTCAGCTTACATTCTAAGCTGGGTTATACATCGAGTATCACAGATTAAAAATCAAGATATTAAGGCTTTGTTTAATATTGATAATAAAAATGAGCAGGAAGAATTAATGAGCTCTATACGAGGATTAGAAAAGCACTATTCATTGTATGTGGATGGTGATAAGAATGTTTTAAAAATGAAAGATAAGGCTTTTTGGGAGCTTTAACTATCTTGAAAAACACCGTTACAGTCTTTATGTAAATGACGGTAAGAAAATAGCCAAAATAAAAGATAAGGCTTTTTGGAGGTAATCTAATTGGCTATAAAAACAAATAAAATTGAGTGAATTATGTCTAATCAAAACATACAATCCATAAGTTTATCTAAACTAGAATTAGATAAAGCTAACCCAAGGCTCCCCTCGAAATTTAGGAAAGAGGAACTTTCTAAAGAAGATATTATCAACTGGATGTTAGCAGATGCCAGCATTATTGAACTAATGCTGGCTATAGGGCATTCAGGCTTTTTTATTGGTGAAGCTTTACTTGTAATTAAGGAAGCAAGTGGTAATTATACTGTTATTGAAGGGAATCGAAGGTTAACTTCAGTAATATTGTTAAATAATCCAGAATTAGCTGAAATACATAAGAAAAAAGTAGGTCTGGTTATTCAGGAAACTACTAAAAGGCCCCAAGATATCCCTT
>Ga0209495_1002189_pt1 | contig 13008 bp, 11 predicted proteins | sample EN1Hudsemesocosm_FD_184629 | JGI IMG/M metagenome (GOLD analysis project Ga0209495, IMG submission 184629) | Methane-oxidizing microbial communities from mesocosms in the Hudson Canyon - EN1E Hudson Canyon (SPAdes) (version 2) | ecosystem: Environmental > Aquatic > Marine > Cold seeps | place... | reverse complement strand
ATGCCCATTTTTCGCATATATTTCTGCAAAACTGCGGCCAATACCTTCTGATGAACCTGTAATGAGTGCGGTGTTAAGTTTGGACATGACGAACCTCTTTATTGATTAAACTGATTTGTGGAGGGAGCCTTTAGGCTAGCTGCATTATTTTTTTTGAGTAAATGAATCGTCTAAAAAGCCAAGTTGGTTTGAATCATCAGTTGGACTTTTTTTGTTTTTCCTCAATGCGTTTGCCCTTTTTTTGCGCACTGCACAAGCTTTAATTATTTTGCTCTGTACATCTTGTTCTAAGTTTATCCAATGTAATCTTTCCTCTCTGGAACGATAACAGCCAATACAGAAACCTTTTGCCCCAGACTGGCAAACTCCAATACACGGACTGGTAATTTCAAAGATTTCAATTTGCTTCAAAGTTTACCTCTGTAATTTATTCAACTTACTATAAGTCATTACTCACTCTCAAAACGTCCAGTCTATTTTTAGTCCTTTCTAATGGCGATTGGTATTACACCCGAGCTTTAGTACGATATTTAACCCTAGCATACCAAGGCTTTATTATAGAAAAATATATTAATAACAATCCTGTCATCGTAAACGCTAAAGACAGTAATGCAGCGATTATTAGAATAGGGTGATTAAAGTCTTCGCGTTCTTGATAGTCCATAATATGTAACATCCAGAAAAAATCATAGAGACGCCAGATATCGCTTCGCACCGAGGATATATCACCAGATTGTGGGTTGATATAAAACGTACTATTGATCCAGTCATCGAAATTGACTTGATATAAAGGTGTTGCCAAGTGCCTAACTTCAAAAGGGATTTGTTCTAAATTATAGATTGCTGCCACTTCAACCTGATTAACATGACGTGAGGTGGCAATACTGTTAATTTCAGTTTTGCTTAAATGCCCTACTGGCTGTCCGCTTGAGGGATCAAGCCATTTTGTTTGACCATCAAAACCAGTCGCTTTTATTATCCATTTATTCCCTCTTAGGTGCCAATTTATGCTTTGCCATTGATTGAGGGATAAGGTCTCACTTAGCACTGTGTTTTGCGGTTGTATGCTGTCGCTTATAGGGACAAGCAGATGTTTTCCCCTTACTTCTTCGATAGGCAATACACTCATAACCACGCCGCCACTTATCCATAACAACACTTGGATAGCGACAACAAAACCTAGCCATTTATGTACCTTACGCCAATATTTCACTCAACACCTCAGCTCACCATGTCTTAAAAAGGCCGCTATTAGCGACCACATTAAGTTACCAGATTTTAACTCTGTTGACCGATTTTCCTATCAACTTGGTATCTTTAAAATGGAATTCTTATTTAACACGCTTATCTATGTTTAGCCCCAACTTGTAATAATAAATTATTGGTTTAGGTAGGTTATTGCATTTTCAAATGAAATGAATAAGGTTAAGGTGAATGTATAATTTTTTATGGATATTTGCAGTATGCGCTGTGCCTTTCTTATTGCTTTTTTTTGTTTCACGCTTCTTTCTGTTGAAACACAGAGTAAAGAAAAGTGCTTGGACATGCATGTCATTCAAAATGCACCTTTGGGCTATTACAACAAGGATAATAAACTTGTAGGTATGCACACTGAAGTGCTTGAAGAGATTGAAGCCTTGTCTGGTATTTGTATGCGTATACGGTTAATGCCTTATGCCCGAATATGGAGAAGTATAGAAAATGGGCATCATGATGGAGGAATTGTATTTCGATCCCCTAAACGCTCTCATCTTGTTGAGTATGTTGCCCTTATTAAAAGCTTTAAAACTGTTGTCATTCCAAAAGTGGGTAAACAAATTCGAACATATGATGATTTATCATCGCTTATTATTGGTAAAACTCGCGGGACTCGTTTGAGCGATAAATTCGATAATGATGATAAATTGACAACCTTAGAAGTGACGAACTATAAGCAGGCAGTTAGCATGCTTAATATTGACCGTGTTGATGCAATTGCGGGCAGTGCCTTAGTCCTTTCCTACCAGCTCTCACAAAATAAAATTCCAGTGACAAGTGTTGACCCAACTAATAATTTTGTAATCGGAGAGCGTGAACAATGGTTGCAGTTATCTAAGCATTCTAAAAGTAAAGTGGATATTAGCCAGTTACGACATGCAGTAAAATTATTGATTGATAACGGCACCCTAAGTAACATCATGAGCAAGTATTACGGAGAAAATTGGCATCAAGTTAATCAGTAGGTGTTAAGTCAATCAATCACTGGTGCATCTTTGCCATTTAGTGACATCTGATACGCTTTGTAACCAATAGTCACACCTGCTAAATCATCGATGTTTTTGCCTAATACATCAAAAACTGGACCCTCTTTATCTGTCCATCAACTACGTAAGTTACTTTGACCATCATATTTTGATCTTTGGTGGTCAAATCCAAGACCAATTTTGTGGCCAATTACTGCGTCAATTGCTCCGTAATTACCGGCATCTTCTGGATTCATATCAAAGAAGGGAATCAGTTTACTGATTGCTGGAAGCAACTACAAAAACTGAAAAAAGTTAAGTATGAGGATTTGTTACAATGAATGCACTTGAGAAATGTAATCATTAAACCATAGAGAACTTGGCTACACAGAGGAGTAAATGGATTAAAATACCTAACTAATCGATGATTATTGGCTTTTCTGTGTGCTCTCCTTTTCCTCTGTGTTGGGAAAAACAAGTTAAATTTGAGCAATAAAAAAGGGCCAGACGGCCCTTTTTGTTAGAAATAAAATGTATTACTTTTTCTTAGCCTTGGCGTTAGGCAAGTCAGTGATACTACCTTCGTACATTTCAGCTGCTAGTCCGATTGACTCGTTAAGAGTTGGGTGAGCATGAATGGTTAATGCTATGTCTTCTGCATCTGCGCCCATTTCAATTGCTAAACCAATTTCACCTAACATTTCACCAGCGTTAATGCCTACAATGGCACCACCAATAATACGATGCGAGTCTTTGTCAAAGATTAACTTGGTTAAACCTTCTGTACGTGCAGATGCTATCGCACGGCCTGATGCAGCCCAAGGGAAAGTCGCCGCTTCGTATTTAATACCTTGTTCTTTGGCTTCTTTTTCAGTTAAACCTACCCATGCCATTTCTGGATCGGTATAAGCAACCGAAGGAATACATTTAGGGTCAAAAAAGTGTTTCAATCCTGAAATTACTTCAGCCGCTACATGACCTTCATGTGCTGCTTTGTGCGCAAGCATCGGCTGACCGATTACATCACCTAAAGCAAAAATGTTAGACACGTTGGTACGAAGCTGCTTATCAACATTGATAAAACCACGCTCATCTACTGCTACGCCGGCTTTTTCTGCGTCTACCATGCTGCCATTTGGACGACGACCAACCGCCACTAATACTTTATCGTATTTAACTGGCTCTGCTGGGGCTTGTTTACCTTCAAAAGACACATACAAACCATCTTTCTTAGCTTCAACACCTGTTACTTTGGTTTCAAGCATAACGTTAAATTTGTCTTTAACGTATTTTTGATAAACCTTTACCACGTCTTTGTCGGCTGCTGGCACTAACTGGTCAAGAAACTCAACCACGTCAATTTTTGAACCCAGTGCACGATAAACAGTACCCATTTCTAAGCCGATGATTCCGCCACCTAGGACTAACATTTTTTCAGGAATGTCGGCCATTTCTAGTGCGCCAGTTGAATCGATTACGCGAGGATCATCTTGTGGAATAAAGGGCAGACTCACTGGCTCAGAGCCAGCTGCAATAATAGCGTTATCAAAGGTAATAGTGGTTTTACCGTCTTTACCTTCCACTTCTAGAGTATTGCTTCCAGAGAATTTGCCATAACCTTGTACGTGTTTTACTTTACGCATTTTAGCCATACCAGATAAACCTTTAGTTAACTGGGTAACTACGCTGTCTTTCCATCCACGTACTTTGTCTAAATCGATGGTGGGTTCACCAAAAGTGACACCGTGACCGGCCATCTCTTTGGCATCGTCAATGACTTTGGCTACGTGTAATAGTGCTTTTGATGGTATACAACCCACGTTCAAGCACACGCCGCCCAATGTTTCACGAGCATCTACTATCACTGTTTCTATACCTAAATCTGCAGCACGAAAAGCAGCTGCATAGCCTCCTGGGCCTGCACCTAATACTACTAGTTGAGTCTTAATTTCGCTCATATGATCCTCAAATTCTGTTTTTGAACAACATGTTTTGCCCGTTGTGCAAGTAACATGTCGTGAATGAATTCAGCCTTGTTGGCTTAATAATAGGTAACAGTATACTGCTACCTATTGTTCACTAAAGTATTATTCTACGTAAATCAGTTAAATTTGCAGCAACTTCAGTAGAAAAACGAGCACCTACCGCACCATCAATTACTCGGTGATCGTAAGACAAACTTAACGGCACCATCAATCGGGGTTCAAATTCCTTGCCATTCCACTTAGGTTTCATCTCTGATTTAGAGACGCCTAATATAGCAACTTCAGGCGCATTAACAATGGGCGTAAACGCTGTACCACCAATACCGCCTAAGCTTGATATAGTAAAAGTACCCCCTTGCATATCCGTTGCTTTTAACTTGCCTTCACGGGCTTTGACTGAGGTTTCAATTAACTCTTGTGACAGTTGCTCAATGCCTTTTTTATTGACGTCTTTAATAACGGGAACCACTAAACCGCCTGGGGTTTCTACCGCGATACCAATATTAATAAACTTCTTAAGAATTAAACTTTCGCCATCATCAGATAATGAAGAGTTAAATGCCGGGTATTTTTCAAGGGCTTTAGCAACTGCTTTCATAACAAAAACTAAAGGTGTAATTTTTAATCCAGATTTGATTTTTCCATGGTAAGCATTTTGCTCTTTGCGGAAATTTTCAACATCAGTGATATCGGCTTCGTCAAACTGGGTAACATGCGGGATAGTGGCCCAGTTACGGTGTAAGAAGGGGCCAGATATCTTTTGAATACGAGTTAAGGGTAATACTTCAATCTCACCAAACTTGGCATGGTCAACCGGTTTAACCGAGGCAATTTGTAAAGCATTACCACCACCAGCTGCATTGCCACTGGCTGTGCGTGGTTTGGCCAATTCTGCTTTCACATAAGCTTGCACGTCTTCTTTAAGAATTCGCTTTTTCGGCCCAGACCCTGCGACTTGGCTTAAATCTACACCAAATTCTCTCGCTACTCTGCGTACTGAAGGTGAAGCGTGGGCTTTACCACCAGTTGATTGAGTAGGTTCCGCTGGCACAGGTGCGGCTTTTGCTGGAGCAGGTGTTGTAACTGCTGGTTTTTCTGCTGCTACTGCAGGAGCTTCTGCCACAGGTGCAGCTTCAGTTGCTGCTGGAGCACCACCGGCGGTTTCAAGCTTAATAACAAGCGTGCCTTGCTTAACTTTATCGCCACTTGATATGTAGACTTCTTTGACTGTTCCAGCGTGAGTCGATGGCACATCCATAGTCGCTTTGTCTGTTTCTAAAGTGATTAAACCGTCTTCTAGTTCAATTACATCACCAACAGATACCAATACGTCAATCACATCAACTTCGCCATCTTCACCTATATCAGGCACAGCTACGTCAACAAGTTCACTTGCAGTGTTCGCTACTGGAGCTGCTGCGGGTGCTGGTTCAGCTGATTTTTCAGCCGCTGCAACTGGTGCTTTTGTTGGTGCTTCTTTTACCGGCGCTGCTTCCTCCGATTCAGCTGAAGCTGAACCGGCTGCTTTAATTTCACCAATGACATCACCTTCTTTGATTTTGTCACCTACTTTGACCGATAAACTGGTTAATTCACCAGCGAAAGGTGCAGGGATATCCATTGATGCTTTATCAGTCTCAACGGTAACAATACCTTCGTCGGCTTCTAGTGTGTCGCCAACGGCGAAACAAATTTCGATTATTTCAACTTCTTCGCCGCCTACATCGGGGACTAGAATTTTTTGAATATCAGACATATGTAAGACTCCTTATCTAGTCACAATTAGGCGTAAAGTGGATTGATTTTATCTGCATTGATCTCAAAGCGTTCAATTGCCTCAGTTACAACACTCTTCTCAACTTCGCCACGTTTAGACAACTCATACAAAGAAGCCACTACTACATAAGCAGCATTCACTTCAAAGTGAGTACGAAGATTCGCACGACTATCACTGCGGCCAAAACCGTCGGTACCTAAACAGCGATAATCAGTGTCGATGAACGCACGAACTTGATCTGAATAACCTTTAATATAGTCAGTCGCAGCAATTGCTGGACCAGCGTCTTTAGTAATGACTTGACCAATGTGCGCAGTCAAAGGTGTTGCTTCTGGATTTAACATATTCCAGCGAACCACGTCTTGACCTTCACGGGCTAATTCATTGAATGAAGTAACAGAATAAACATCAGAAGAGACATTGTAGTCTTGACTCAGTATTTGAGCCGCCTTACGCACTTCATTTAAGATAGTACCTGAACCTAGAAGTTGAACATTAGACTTAGCTTTTTTGCTTTCAACACGCTCTAACTTGTAAATACCTTTAATGATATCTGCAGCTACATCATCACCTTCTGGCATTGCAGGGTGCTGATAGTTTTCATTCATCAAGGTGAGGTAATAGAAAACATTTTCGTTTTCACCGTACATACGGCGTAAACCGTCTTGTACTATTACTGCTACTTCATATCCATAAGTTGGGTCATAAGTCACACAATTAGGGATGAGGTTCGCTTGTACATGGGAATGCCCATCTTGGTGTTGTAAACCTTCACCATTCAAGGTTGTACGACCAGCAGTAGCACCTAACAAGAAGCCGCGAGCTTGGCTATCGCCAGCTGCCCATGCTAAATCACCTACTCGTTGGAAACCAAACATTGAATAGTAGATATAGAATGGAATAGTCGTCGCATTACAAGTTGAATAAGACGTACCAGATGCGACCCAAGAAGCCATTGCGCCTAGTTCGTTAATGCCTTCTTGTAACACCTGACCTTTTTTATCTTCACGATAATAGGCCACTTGATCTGCATCTTGAGGAATGTATTTTTGACCTTCGTTGGCGTAAATACCCACTTGGCGGAATAAACCTTCCATACCAAAAGTACGGGCTTCATCAGGAATAATAGGTACTACACGTTTACCCATTTTTTTGTCTTTCAATAATACGTTTAGCACACGTACAAAGGTCATAGTTGAAGATACTTCACGATCTCCAGAACCTTTCAAAATAGCATCAAATGCTTTTAACTCAGGCATTTCAAGCTGTTCTTCTGCTTGCTGACGACGTTGTGGTAATGCGCCGCCCAATGCTTCGCGACGTGCTTTCATATACTTATATTCTTCACTGTCTTCAGCAAATTTAAAATAAGGTAAATCAGCAATCGTTTCGTCGGCTACAGGAATGTTAAAACGGTCGCGGAATTTCTTAATAGAATCCACATCCATTTTTTTCACGTTGTGCGCAATGTTAAGGGCTTCACCAGATGCACCTAAACCAAAACCTTTTACTGTTTTAGCCAAAATTACCGTTGGGCGATCTTTGGTGTCCATGGCTTTTTGATAGGCAGCAAAAACTTTAACTGGGTCATGTCCACCACGGTTTAAGCGGAAAATGTCTTCGTCGGACATATTGGCCACTAATGCGGCTGTTTCAGGATATTTGTTGAAGAAGTTCTCGCGGGTGTACTTGCCACCTTTGGCTTTACAGTTTTGGTATTCACCATCCACTGTTTCGCTCATAAGCTGTAAAAGTTTACCTGATTTGTCACGAGCAATCAGTGCATCCCAGTAACTTCCCCAAATAACTTTGACCACTTCCCAACCCGCGCCACGGAAAGTACCTTCAAGTTCTTGAATGATTTTTCCGTTACCACGTACCGGTCCATCAAGACGTTGTAAGTTACAGTTAATCACAAAGGTTAAGTTATCTAGGCCTTCACGAGAGGCTAAGCCAATGGCACCTAATGATTCGGGCTCATCACATTCACCGTCACCCATGAAACAATAAACTTGTTGTCCAGAGCAATCTTTAATACCGCGATTGGTTAAATACTTTAAGAAACGAGCCGTGTAGATTGCTTGTAGTGGTCCTAAGCCCATAGACACAGTAGGGAATTGCCAATAATCCTTCATTAAATGCGGATGAGGATATGACGATAAACCTTCACCATCACATTCTTGGCGGAAATTATTCAACTTTTCTTCTGATAAATTACCTTCAACATAAGATCGGGCATAAATGCCAGGAGAAATATGTCCTTGGGAAAAAATAAAGTCACCGCTATTTTTTTCGTTAGGTGCTTTAAAAAAGTGGTTGAACCCTACATCGTACAACATGGCAGATGATGCAAAACTACCTATGTGACCACCAAGCTCTAAGTCTTTCTTAGAGGCCCGTAAAACGATCATCAAAGCATTCCAACGGATTGCTCCACGAATACGTGCTTCAATTGTTTGGTCACCAGGCATGGTTGGCTCTTGAGCTACCGGAATGGTATTGATATACGCTGTAGTGGCGTCATAAGGTAAATGCGCTCCACTACGACGAGCTTTGTCAATGAGTGCCTCTAAAAGAAAATGTGCGCGTTCCGCACCTTCTTCTTCAAGAACTGTTTCTAGAGAGTCTAACCACTCTTGTGTTTCTTGTGGATCCACATCCGGATGCATCATATCAGCCATGGTGCTTTCCTTTTTTTATAGTTTGTTAATGTAGGGACTTACCGTTAATCAATATAGCGAGTGTAAAACACTGAACTTGCATGATATTTCGATAAGTTGTTATTCATTTCATTCTTGAACATGTCAAAACACATTCAATGAAATAGTTAGTTTACTTCAATTCGCCGCAACGCCCTTTGCATACGCATGTCTTGACGATTAATGTTTAATAAAGTGTCTTCAATATAAGCCAAATGTTCATTGCTGGCCTTTCGAGCTTGTTCAGGATCGCCTGCTAAAATAGCTTGTACTATATTGCGCCTTTGGCGCTTTATATTTTGTGCCGCATCAGCATGTTTTGCCAATACCTCTAAGTTACGTTGGATATTGTCTTGCAGCATAGACTGTAGACTGCGCATCACGTGCTGTAAAACCATGTTATGAGCAGCTTTAGCCATAGTCAGATAAAAGTTTACTAATGCGGCCGCCTCTTGGCTTTTATCGGTAGAGTCAGTTGGTAATGCGTCTAATGCGCTCTCTAGCGCCTGATAATCTTCTGGTTGCCCTCTCAGCGCTGCGTAATAAGCAGCCATACCTTCTAACGCATGTCGAAATTCAAGCAAATCAAATTGCATTTCTGGTTTGTCAGACAACAGTAATAAAAGAGGATCGGTAATTAATTCGTTGAGGCGAGGTTTAACAAATGTGCCTCCTCCTTGTTTGCGTTCCACCAAATTTTTGGCTTCAAGTTTCTGAATGGCTTCTCTAACGGAGGGTCTTGATACTGCAAATTGTTCTGCAAGTGTGCGTTCTGATAGAAGTTTTTGTCCAGCTAACAATCTACCATCTAATATCATGGACTCTAATTGCTCCATAATATCGTCAGATAATTTTCTAGATTGTACTTGGCGCATTCAATAATTCCATAGTTAGTGATAGCAATAACGTTGGTACTTGGTAAATTGGTAAGACCATTGACCCGCAATAGCTTAGTAGACATTTGTCTTGGGGTAAATGTTAATTTTACAAAAGATAAGTTACATGCAGGGGATGAAAATAAAGATGTTTAAAAACAGATGGTTAATGATGGGGTGGTCTGGTCAGACCTTTTAATCAATCCAACCAGATAAGGTTAATAGTGCAATTACGACTAATAAAAACATCACGTTTCGTTTAGCCAAACGGACTAAAGTGCAGGGCTCTTCGGTACAATCATTTTCATCTGGTTCGATTTCTTCGGCTTTTTTAGATACATCCAATAGCAGTGTTTTGGCCTGAACAGCTGGGTCGGGTAAATAGCCTAACCATGTCGGGAAAGCACGAGAAAAATGTCCTACTAATAAAAAGCCTAAAGCCGTTATACGCACGGGTACCCAGTCAACAAGATTGAGTAAACGTTTTACTTGATTGGCTACTTGTTCGTTATCGCTCGACAACTTTGAATTCATTTCCCTTACTAGTACATACAATATCGCCCCAGCTGCGCCGAACACAGCAAACCATAAAATTACGGCTGTGTAGTGGCGGTAGTTTTGCCAAACAAGGTTTAGTCCAAAGGAGGTTGAGCCCTTGTCATCGCCACTTATTTGATCCTCATACATACTGCAGGCTTGTAAATCACCACGGTTAGCCGCTTGTAAAAAGCATTTGTAGGTAGCGCGGATTGCTGGGCATCCTACACAAACCATTAATATGGCAGTGCTAATAACCAACTCTAGTAATCCACCGGCAAATTCTTGCACAACTAAGTAGATAATAATAACAGGCACAAAAATAACCAATGCCAAGATCCAAGATTTGGAGGACGAGTTAAACCAACCGCGAGATTCGATACTTTGTAAGTATTTATCAGTGTAAAACCCTACTTGCCAAAATTGGGATTTAGTAGTGACGCGTTCAACTAGCAATACCAGCAACAAGCTGATTAATGTCATGATTTTATCTCTTTAGGTTATACAAAATTATCATATCATCTGCCGATATTGTGACCAATCAAAAGCAATGCCTGGATCGGTTTTTCTGCCGGGTGCAATATCATTGTGACCAACAATACGCCCTAGGGTTATTGCTGGGTAGTCCTGCATTAATGCTTTGGTTAATAGACTAAGCTGCTCATATTGAGCTGGGGTATAGGGAATATGATCAGCCCCTTCAAGTTCAATTCCAATAGAATAATCATTACACCTACTTATTCCCTGAAAGCTTGATACTCCTGCATGCCACGCGCGTTTATCAAATGGTACAAATTGTAGAATACTCCCATCACGCTTAATTAAACAATGAGCTGACACGCGCATTTGATAAATGCTGGCAAAGTAAGGGTGTAATTTGGGATCTAAACAGCCGGTAAAAAAGTACTTGATATAATCACCGCCAAATTTGTTTGGAGGCAATGAAATATTATGTACCACTAAAAGCGAGACTGTAGTCTGTTCTGGGCGTTCGTCCCAATGGGATGTTGGGCAATATTCAGCTTGTGTTAAAATGGCGTTTTTAATCAAGGTATTAGCGTTATAAATAGGCCTAGTTTTGATATCATAACAAACAGAATTAATGTTATGTGACAAATATATACTGATACCACACCTCACTCTCGCTGAATCCGACATTTTGAGGTGACATTAGGATAAAGAGGAACGAACAAGTCAATGCAACAGAGTCAAATGGGTAAAGGCATGTTAATTGTCGCTTGGGTCATTGGGTTGGGCTTGTTAACCCTATTGTTTGATGATCAGCTTGCTAAGCAGTTTAATCCTAACGCCGAGCCTATCTCGTCATCTAGTCAAGGTGTACAAGAGGTGCGGCTCAAACAAAACCGGGCTGGACACTATGTCAGTGGTGGCGCTATTAATGGTCAACCCGTGGTGTTTTTATTAGATACAGGTGCGACCCATGTATCTGTGCCTATGCATTTAGCCGAGCAACTAAACTTGCAAAAAGGCAGTCAGTCATGGGTGCAAACCGCCAATGGTCGCGTACAAGTAGCGCAGACTATGATTCAACGATTGTCTATTGGTGATATTCAATTAGAGGATGTCAGAGCAAACTTAAACCCCGGTTTTAGAGAAAATGAAATACTGTTGGGAATGAGTGCATTAAAACAATTAGAATTTACCCAAAAAGGCGATTGGCTAATTTTACGTAACCTATAGGCCACTAAGCCTCCCTATTTTAAGAGAGTCGTATAAGAGAAACTATGCAAGATATAGATATTAAATCAGCCGTTGAAATAGCATTAGCAGAAGATCTAAACGGACAACATCCAGACATTGGCGACATCACCGCTAATTTGATCCCCATCACCCAAAGTATTACTGCCGATATTATCACCCGTGAAGAATGTGTGTTAGCTGGGTCTGCTTGGGTCACAGAAACCTTTGCTCAACTCAATAATAATATTCAGTTGAATTGGTATGTACAAGATGGCGATCAGTTAAAAGCTAATCAACCAATAGTCAGAGTGACAGGTAATGCTAGGCATATCTTAACCGGTGAACGCACAGCGTTAAATTTTTTACAAACACTTTCAGGTACAGCAACTGTTGTTGCCAAATGTGTAAAAGAGTTAGCGGGTACCCATACACAATTATTAGACACGCGTAAAACATTACCCGGTATGCGCTTGGCGCAAAAATATGCGGTGACCTGTGGCGGTGGTACCAATCATCGTATTGGCCTTTTCGATGCGTACCTTATTAAGGAAAATCATATCCTAGCCTGCGGTTCGATACAGGCCGCAGTAGCTAAGGCAAGGGAACATCACGCAGATTTGCCAATTGAAGTGGAAGTGGAAAGCATTCAAGAATTACATCAAGCAATTGAGGCTAAGACCGACATTGTAATGTTGGACAATTTTAGTTTAGACATGCTCAAGCAGGCGGTGATTGTCAACGAAGGGCAGTGCAAGCTAGAAGTGTCGGGCAATATTACTATCGATAGTTTAAAAAAATTATCTGCGTTAGGGGTAGACTTTATTTCCTCAGGGGCGCTTACTAAGCATGTACAAGCCATAGACTTGTCTCTTAGAGTCATTGAAACGCGTTCTTCGAAGCTTTGATAGCGTTGCTTGTAAAAAGAATGTTGGGGAAAAGATGGACTGGCGTGTTTTGAATGGTGATTTTTATAGCTAAGACTTAGGTATGCACCTGCATACTTGTCAGATGCTTAACTCGTTCTATACTGAACAGGAATTCAAAAACAACGCCCTAATTCGGCAAACGGCAAAACTTTTAAAACTTAATTTTACACAAAACGTGTTGGAGATAAAACCATGAACATGACTCAAATGAATAATGCAAAAAAACAAGGCGGCTTCACTTTAATCGAATTGATGATTGTTGTGGCTATTATCGGTATTTTGGCTG
>Ga0209495_1002188_pt1 | contig 13018 bp, 2 predicted proteins | sample EN1Hudsemesocosm_FD_184629 | JGI IMG/M metagenome (GOLD analysis project Ga0209495, IMG submission 184629) | Methane-oxidizing microbial communities from mesocosms in the Hudson Canyon - EN1E Hudson Canyon (SPAdes) (version 2) | ecosystem: Environmental > Aquatic > Marine > Cold seeps | place... | reverse complement strand
CTGCTTCGTTGAGTTCTTGTGCAATATTTTGTGCCATTTCACTTAGGTTAACGGGTTTTATGTCTACCTCTCTTCTTTGTACTCTTGATAGTTCCAGCAGACCACTTATTAGCTCCGACATTTTACTTGCTCCAGCCATAATTCGCTGAAGCAGGCTTATGCCCATGTCATCTAGCCCTTCAGAGAAATCATCCAGTAACACCTGGCTAAAACCTTTAATGCCGCGTAAGGGTGAACGTAAATCGTGAGAGACTGAATAACTAAACGATTGCAACTCTTCATTGGCAGATTGTAGGTCTTGGTTGGCAGATTCCAGTTCCAGTGTTCTGGCCTCTACTTTTTGCTCAAGGGCTTTGTTTAGTCGCTCTGATTTACCAAATAAACGGGCGTTTTCAAATGAAATAACTGTTTGAGAAAGCAGCATATTCAGTACCGTTATGTGTTCATTAGTAAAAAGATGATTACCCGTGCAGGTATCTAGGTACAACACACCTATCACTTCATCCCGGTAAGAAATAGGCATACAAAGCATAGATTTTGGTTTGTGTGACTTTATATAAGGGTCTGCATTAAACGCCTGTAGGTCAACGCTTTCTGCTTCTGTACGTCGGGAGAAATTAAACATTGTTTCGCTATGCAATACCTGCTTTATCACAGAAACAGGCAGGTCATCACTCTTATCTAACAGCGGTATATGAGCCTGTTCATTGCATGAACCTCTTACGCTGAACTGAGCTTCAACCACAAAACCTTTGGGGCTATTCATCACTACAGCCGCTGATTGTGCACCAGTGCTTTCAGCAATCAGGTGTAGGGCTCTGGTAAAGAGTTGCTTCAAATTCAATTCACTTGAAATTTGTTGCGCCACTTGCATGACCGACTCAAAATTCAGAGTAGCCTGAATGCCTGAGCTACCCTGTCGACTGTATTCAGACGAAACTTCACTAGCTGAGCTGCTTTCAGAAGACTTGGCGTTCCCTCCTAGCAAGCGAGAATATTTATGTAGCAGTAAGCTACATTTAAGCTCACAGCCCCACAAACGATAGAGGTACAACGCTTGTTGCAGTTTGCTCCTGGCCGCAGTATCGAAGCCTTGTGCCAGCCAGTAACGAGCGCACAACTCATTCGCCAGTGCCTGATATTGAATGTAACCCCCAGCCCCTGTGCTTTGAATAGCTTGTTCGTAATGAGCCAATACTTGCGCCATATCATGATTCAAAGCTCGACTTTGCTCGGCTCGTAGCAGCTGCAGTTTATGCTCAAAATTTTCCGGGCAGAGTTTTGTTAAGGTTTCAAGTTCATCTAGCGAGCATTCAATATAAACGGTTAATTCTTTTTGTTCCTTTTCCGGGGCTTCAGGATACTTCTGACAAGCAAGTAATGCGGCTAAAAAACGGTGATCCAAAGGCGTAATAAAACCACTCATTAATTCCACTGAAGGCTCTGCCGTTTTTACCGACTGCCAGGCGAGTTCTGTTTGGTCACTCCAGAAAAACCATTGCAGCTGCAAGTGCTCTATGAAGGACTTCATCACACAGGACTGAATTAATTGCCACTCGTCTGAAGGGAATGTGCTTTTTTCCAGAGGGTTGGGTAAATTTTTATGAGATGTAAAACCCTGCATTAAAGCGTTTACCAAGCGAGAGTAATAAGCTCCCGCAGCAATCTTAAATTGTAGTTTTCGCATCACAGCATGAACTTGGCCCAATCGCCCTGAAAGAACCTCTAGCCGCTGCCCCATTACAAATAAATTAATAACAGAGTTAGTCAACCCACCAATTTCCCCTCCCAAAACCTCACCATATTCCACACCCAGCTCATGAGATTTCTTTAGAAATTCAACAGCCTCAGAAAAAGGAGAGGTGTAAAACCACTGCATTGCCCCTATGGCATTATACAAAACGGGCAAGTCAGTGCACTGAGGGTACTGCTTAACAAGCTGTACTGCCGCCTTAGAAAATTTACAAGCCTCTAGGTAACGTTTCTGCTTCGCCAGTAAGGTGCTATACATACCAAAAATTGTAATGGTTTGTTCCCCAGCACCACCATCCAAAACAAGCCCCATAGACCGGTAACAACAATAACGTAATAAATGTTGAAAGCCTGCAACCTGACTATAGCCTGACAATCTAATCAGCAGTAAACACTGCAATTTTCGCTCTGCTGCCACAGCAGTCTTAGCACCGGATATGAGTTTATTCAGGTCAATTGCTTGTAATTGGTGAACAAGTAGTGCCTCTTCTTTTTCTACCCATTCATTACTAATTTGATCTAGTTTAGGAACATCTAAACCACAGTAACGCAAGCCCAGCAAACCTTGTTCAATAGCCCATTTTAAGCCTCTCCCAGAACCAGACATATTATGGGTTAATTGCAAACGACAAATTACGGCCTTTTCATTACCACTTTGCACATGAGAGAGTGCGATTTCTGATAATTGGTTCCCCAAAGGTATTTTCGTATTTAAATACTCACATTCAATCCGTACTAAATAAAGCCTGTAACAAAGTTCATACTCACTTTGCCAGGCATCTTCTGGCAATAATGCCATCCCCTCAGCGCCATAGTTTGCAGCTACTTCCCAGACACCGGCTGACTTGGCACTTTCTGCCGCTTGTAAATTGAGTGAAGCTAACTTAATACGCTCACTGGATTCAGTTATTAATATATGGGCATGGTTAAGCTGTTCAACCACGGCAAACAACATCGAGGGGATTATTGATTGCTCCTCAAGAAACCGCTCATCACTAACCATAGCATCTCGAAGTAAGCGCCCTATAGTGAGATGCGTAACCTGTTTTTTTGAGTCTTCTAAGGAGTGATAAGCCGCTTCTAACATACGGTCATGAATAAATTTACAGTGAGACGATAACACCAAGCTTGATGACTCATTCTCTTCAGTCCCCCCCTGAGCCCCAAGCAACCAATCCCCCCCTTCTTGTAAGATCAAACCTTCTTTTAGGGCTGGCCAAAATTGTTGTGTTATGTCTTCTAACGAACGCTGACTAATAATGGTCAGCATGTCAAAATCAAAACAACTTCCCACACAAGCAGCCAATTGCATTATTTGCTGTGTTTCTTCGGGCAATTGCTGCATTTTATCCAGCATCAACTCAACTACATTGTCAGTAATACCTTTGCTGTTAATGGCCTGAACATCCCAGACCCAGCGGTGGTGAGTAAGATCAAAATTGAGTAGCGTTTCGTTATAGAGTGTTTTCAAAAACTCATTAATAAAAAACGGATTGCCCCCTGTTTTTAGCTGAACCAGCTCTGCCAGTGAGCGAAGTTCTTTGTGGGGGCGGTGCAAGCTGTCTACCAATAACTGCCGAGTATGCTCAAGAGATAAGGGTTGCAGCACCAATGATGTGATTTTTTCACCTTCCCGCCGGCCTATAGCGGTAAGGGTTTGTATGGCTGGATGGTTTTCATCTACTTCGTTATCACGGTAAGCAACGATGAGCAGTATTCGACAATTGTCCTCCTCCAGCAACATAGAAAGCAAATTCAATGTGCCTAGATCGGCCCATTGCAGATCATCAATAAAGACGACTAAGGGCCTGTTTTGGCTGATGAGTTTAATAAAGTGCTGAAATACACTATTAAAACGATTCAATGTTTCTTGCGCTCCCAGAGTAGGCACTTTCGGTAGCTCGCCTAATAAGGGTGTAAATTCCGTCATAAAATCAATTAGTAAGCGTGCATTAGCACCTAATTCATTATTAAGCTCTTTACTCATGGTTTGCAAGTCACTTTCGCTTTGTGACAAGGCATAAAACAACCATGATTTGAGAGCCTGCTTTAAAGCCGAATAAGGGGTATTGCGTTGAAACTGGTCAAACTTACCTGAAATAAACAGACCCCTATGCGCGGCAATAGATTGGTGAACTTCATGAACCAAAGCAGACTTGCCTACACCTGAATAACCAGAAACCGTTAATAGCTGGGAGTTACCCTGTGCAGCTTGTTGAAAGCTCTGCACCATGGTTTTAATTTCTGCTTCTCTGCCATAGAGTATTTGCGGCACTTGAAAGCGATCTGATATATCTCCTTTGCCTAGTGGGAATTCAATATTGGGCTGGGCTGATGCGAGTAAATCACGGCATTTTTCCAGGTCTTTTTTAAGCCCTAAAGCACTTTGATAACGCTGTTCTGCCATTTTGTGTAATAGCTTGTCGATAAGTTTTGACAATATGGGGGGAATTTCCCCTCTGCACTTAATCAGTGGTTTATGGGCTTTGGCGATATGGGCATGCACAATACCTAAGGCGTCCTCTCCGCTAAAGGGTCGCTGCCCACTTAACAATTCATAAAAGGTCACCCCTAGGGTGTAGAAGTCGGTACGATAATCCAGCGCCCGGTTCATGCGCCCGGTTTGCTCAGGTGAAATATAGGGCAATACGCCTTCCAGCTGCTCTGGCGCCGCCAGTGTTGGTTGCTCTCGACTTAACAGAGAGGCTAACCCAAAATCACTGATTTGAACCACACCACTCTCAGGGTTTATGAGTATATTACCGGGGTGTAAGTCTTTATGGATAACTTGTGCATGATGAATAACGCTCAATGCATCCGCTAGCTGAATGGCAATATTGAGGAAATCATTGATAGGGAATGGCTTGTCATCCCTCTGTTGAGCATATTGGTGTAGGTCTATTACGTTGTTGTCTTCCAGTACCATTACAGGCGAACCATCGACCTCTAGATAGTCCAGCGCTTTGGTAATGTTGGGGTGTTGGAATTTCTTTAGTAACTGGTAAGAGAGCAAAAAATGCTGGCGTTGATAAGGGCTTGGGTAGGTGGTTTCAAAGCGTTTAATAATCACCGGGCAGCCGTCTTTTTCACGCAATGCTCGCTGTATGATAGTTCGAGCATTGGCGAATAGGGTTTCTTTTAGGGTGTAACCCGGTAGTTTGGTATTCAAGTGTTGCTCCGTTTTTTAATATTTAATACAAACGCTATTTTTGAGCGTTGTTCCCCTTACAAAGTAAAATAAAATGTGGCCCCCTTCCCTTCCTCTGCTTCAGCCCAGATCTTGCCTTTATGCTTAGTAATAATGCGCTTTACCGTAGCAAGCCCTATACCGGTACCACTAAATTCACTCTCTGAATGCAGACGCTGAAACGTACCAAATAGATTATGAGCATGTGCCATGTCAAAACCTACGCCGTTATCTTTTACAAAATAAACGTTTTGCCCTTGCTGTTTTTCAGTGCCAAATTCCACCTGAGGCAGCATAACCTTTGAAGAATACTTCCAGGCATTGTTAAGCAGATTTTCAATCGCTGAATAAAGCATTCTGGCATCACCTTGTACTTCAATACCTTTCGCACAAGTAAATTTTACGGGGCTATCTGCTCGATCTTCATTAAGTTCTTCAGCAATCTTTTGAGCCATTTCACTCAGGTTCACTGGCTTTAGTTCGACGTCCCGCCGTTGCACCCGCGAGAGTTCAAGCAGGCCGTTTATTAATTCTGCCATTTTGCTTGAGCCGGCCATTATTCGCTGAAGCAGACTGACTCCCATTTCGTCGAGTGTATCTGAATATTCATCTAACAAAATCTGACTGAAGCCTTTCATAGATCTAAGAGGAGAGCGCAGATCATGAGATACAGAGTAGCTAAATGATTTTAATTCTTCATTGGCGGTATGAAGAGCTTTGTTACTTTCATTGAGCTGCAGGGTGCGCTCTTCAACTTTTTGCTCCAAGCCTTGATTGAGGTTATTAACTTCTTCAAACAGCCGGGCATTTTCGATGGATATAGCCGCTTGGGAAAGCAGCATTTTAATGACATTTAATCGGCTTTCAGTGAAGGCCTTTGTGGTGAGCCGGTTTTCAAGATAAAGCACCCCGATAATTTTGTCGCGATAGTCCACAGGTACACAAAGAATAGACTGCGGGGGCTGCTTTTTCAGGTATGGGTCATTCTCAAAGTCTTTACTATTTACTACGTTTGCAAGATTAACTATTTCATCGGTACGTAATACGTAGCTGATAATACTTAACGGCAGATCTGTGCACTCATCCAGAGCTTGAGAGTCTGTTAGTAAGGGGGATGCAATTAACTCGGAAGACGCTAAAGAATTAGACGATCCTAACTGGCTAGAAACCCTCACTTCAACGCAAGGCCCGTTATCTGTGTTCAACACCAGCGCTGCGGTTTGCGCCCCAGCACTTTCGGTAATAACTTTCATTACCTTTAGCGCGAGTTGCTTAAGTTTTAGTTCGCTGGATATCAGCTGGGCAGACTTCATTACTGAGTCAAAATCAAGACCACTTTTATCTTCAGACTGGGCATGAGAAGCTGATTCTGAATAACTGTGAGAATGCGTATGTGAATGAGAGTACTCGCTAGCAAGAGGGCCATCGTCATTCGTAACTTCTGAATTTTTCGTTGCTGAACGCACCTTTTCAAACACTTCATCAAGTTCAAACAAATGTCCATATTGCTCTTTCAGGTAAACAATTCTCGCCTCACACCCCCAGCGTTTATAAAGGTATATGGCTTCTTCCAAATAAGCCGTCGCAACATTAGTCAAACCACAATTCTGCAAGTACAAGGCAAAAAGTTCGTTGGCCAGGGCCTGATACTGTATAAAACTATTCTCTTTGGATGACTCTATGGCATTTTTGTAATGACCTGCCACCTGCTCCATTGAGCCGTTTTGGTAGCGACCTTGTTCAGCGAGAAGAAGCTGGTATTTGTGCTCAAAGTTTTCTGGGCAGAACAGTGCCAATTTTTTTAGTTCTTGAAGACAGGAAGTGAAATCACCTGGGCAAATAACAGAATTATTACTCTGCGGCGACAACAATAGTCCATACTGAATGAGATGATCTATATAACAACAAAACTTGGACGTTATGACCATCTTGTCATGAGAAAAGCGGGATATTTCGAGTGATTTCTGCTTGTCCCCATACCAAAAAGCAAGCTCTGAGCGGTAGTGAAAAAGATTATATTCATGCAGACTGCCTTTAATTTTCTCAAGGTAGACAAGAGAAAACTCTTCATCATCCAGAATCTTTCTAGCTTTGCCACTGGGCTCTGCTAGCCCTTCAATTAGCTTTACAATATTATTTCCATGAGGAACAAAAACAGCTTTACGACGACTTATAGTTTGTGACAAGCGAGCTTGCTCTTGCACCGTTCGCAGGTCATCACCTTTTGAATACTTTAAAAAGAGTATGTTATTAAGATTGATCGCGGCTCTGGCAATTTCGCCATTTTCCAAACCAGCTTCATAGCCTTTCTGATGCTGTAAAATGCAGTATTTATAAGGTTCTTTGAATGGCAACACCAACCCGGCCAATATATTATAACTGCTAGCCAACTCTTGAGCATGAGGGTAGTAAGCCTTTAGCTCTCTCACTAAACCCGCGACATTGACCCCTCGTTCATAATCACCCGTTTGGGTTAATATTACCGAGTACCAAGAGAGTTGAATCACTGCCAAATCAGACTTACCCGCTTTTAGAATATAATTGAGCCCGCGAATAATGCTCAAGTTCATTAAAACCATTTTGCCAAAAATAAAAGCACAAGCACTCAAATTTGCTAAAATCTTCACTGCGACTAATAGACTCTGATCTTTCATCTCCGGCAGTTGTGTTATTTGACCAAGGGGGGTAAGTTTAGTTTGTTCATCAAGCTGCACTTGCTCCTGAAGCAAAGCTTTCTCAATGGCGACCTCATCTGAAGGGAAGGAAATATTCAGATAATTTAAGCCCTGAATACCAAACTCAATTCCCAAGCCCCAGCGGCCTCGCCCAATATTTTCAATCAAACGAGTAGTGCAGATTTCTGCCTTTACAAAATTATCTTTACAATGAGTTAGTAGTTCATCATAAAGAAGATCTGACTCATCAGGTTTACCGCACAGGTACTCACCTTCTGCTTTTGCGTTATATAATCCGAAGGTTAATGAATAATGGTCTTGCCAACTATTCTCTGGTAACAGCGCCACTCCTACGTCAGCATATTGCACCACTGTTTCCCACACGCAGGCCGCTTTAGCTTTCTCTGCAGCTTGCAGGTTAAGCTCCGCCAGATAAAGCATTTCTGCAGAACCTGTAATTAGGCTTCGCCCCTGATTTAACTGCTCAACAATATCAAACAATGAAATGGACGTAGATTCTTGACGTTTTTCATCATTTTGAAGGCTTGGGGAGGCAAGGTCTTGCTCTTCAACAACTAAGCTTTCAATACCGTTTTGCTCAAGACAAAGCCCATTTAACAACCGGCCAATTTTAAGGTGGGTTTGCTGTCGCTGGGTGCTTTCCATGGACTCATAAGCCGCTTGTAGCATACGATCATGCAGAAACTTACAATGAGGTACTATAGGGTTGGCATGGGTGTTGTATTCTCCATTTGTTAGCATCACTAAATGGTCTCCCTTTAACGCGCCATCTACACCCAGTAACCAGTCGCCACCTTCTTGTATCAACAAGCCGTCTTGCAATGCAGGCCATAAAGCACGGGTTACTTCAGCCCCTTCCTGCTCTGCTACTACCGCTAACATTTCAATATCAAAGCGACTACCAACACACGAAGCCAGCCGCAACATCTGCTGAGTATCATCGGGGAGTTGCAGCATTTTCTCTAACATCAGCTCAACAACGTTGTCAGTAATACCCTTAGCGGTTATTGCTTGGGTATCCCACAACCAACGGTGCTGTTTCAGATCGAAGTTGAACAACTCTTCGCTATATAATGTCTTTAAAAACTCGTTAATAAAAAAAGGATTTCCACCTGTTTTATGATGTACCAACGAGGCCAGAGACTGAACTTCTTCAGCTGGGCGGTGCAGACTATCTATTAACAGCTGCTGTACTTCTGTGATAGGTAGTGGCTCTAAGGTCAGTGAAGAAAAGCAGCCTTCGCAATCATCACTAATTGCTTTCAGAGCCTGCATAGAGGGATGAGTGCTATCTACTTCATTATCTCGGTACGCAACAATAAACAACAAGTGACAATCGGCTTCTCTCATTAACAATGGCAATAAGTTCAAGCTACCTCGATCGGCCCATTGCAAATCATCTATAAACAACACTAGAGGCCGACTTTCTGCCATAAAGCTAATGAGTTTAATAAATACCAAGTGAAAGCGATTCTGCGTTTCATCAGCCCCTAATTTTGACACTTCTGGCAAATCACCTAACAAAGGTTTGAACTCGGCCATAAAATCAATTAATACTCGGCCATTACTTCCCAGTATTTGTTTAAGGCTTTGACGCTGTGCTTGCAATTGTTTTTCTGGCAGTGACAGGGTTTGCACCAACCACGATTTAAAGGCCTGATGAAAAGCAGAATACGGAATATTACGCTGAAACTGGTCAAACTTACCGCTTATAAATAAACCATTATGGGCAGCAATGGGCTTATGCACTTCATGTACTAAAGCCGACTTACCAATACCTGAATAGCCAGAGACCGCGAGTAGTTGTGGTGCGCCTTCAGCCACTTTGTGAAAATGCTTTAACAAGGTGCTAATTTCAGCCTTACGGCCATATAGCTTTTGCGGCACATGAAAATGATCTGAAATGTCACACTCCCCTAGAGGGAAGCTTTGTGGTGCTTTATTGTTTTTTAGTGCTTGCAAGCATTTTTCTAAATCTGTTTTTAAACCCTGAGCACTCTGGTAACGCTCTTCTGCGACTTTATTAAGCAGCTTATCAATGAGTGAAGATATAATTGGGGGTGTGTCTGGACAGGCTTTTATTACCGGTTTGTGTGTTTTAGCAATGTGAGCATGAACCATCCCCAGTGCATCAACAGCATTAAAAGGTACGTGACCTGTTATTAGCTCATAAAGAGTGATACCTAGAGTATAGAAGTCCGTACGGTAATCTACAGACCGGTTCATTCGCCCTGTTTGTTCAGGAGACAAATAAGCCAGTATACCTTCGAGCCTTTCTGGTGCAGCTAAGATAGGCTGCTCTCTTGTAAGCAATGATGCCAGCCCGAAATCAATTATTTGAACCTGCTGGTTTTTGGGGTTGATGATGATATTACCCGGGTGCAAGTCTTTATGAATAACTTGTGCGTGATGAATAACACTGAGCGCATCAGCCAGTTGAATAGCAATACTCAGAATGCTTTCCAGTGACAGACGTTCATTAGCCTGTTGTTTGCAGTATTGGCGCAGGTCAATGGCGTGAGAATCTTCCTGTACGATAACTGGAGCGCCATCTAGTTCAAGGTAATCAACCACTTTGAGAATGTTCGGGTGATCAAACTTTTTCGCCACCTCATAAGCAAAAGAGAAACGCCGTACCTGCCCCTCTGAGGGGTTCACAACTACTAGTTTTTTTAGAATGAAGGACGCTTTGTCCTGTTGACCGTCATGCTGGCGAATAGCTCTTTGAATTAAAGTACGGCTATTGCTGAACAGGATTTCTTGTGGGGTGTAGTTATAGATCGATTGGCTCAATGGAGGTGCCTGTTATTATTAGAATGCGCAATTTTGTTTTAACTATTACTTTTCCTTTTAAACAGTATAGACGGGATTTGTTAAGAAGCTTTTTTAGTTCAGGTTTGATACCTGCTTTACATAATTGTTAGAGCCGCTTACTTATAACTGGTCTACGCTATTAATAGCTATATTTGTTTTTAATACTATGCTCATTTTTCATACTTTGGAATTTTGTCATTTTGACTAACAATCCTCTTCACATTGATGGCTATTGTGACCCTGAATTTATTTCGGTAAAGCAGGCCTTTGTCGATAATTTGATCCACAGAAATGAGCTGGGGGCAGCCGTTTCTATTGTGCATAAGGGAAAGCTTAAGGTTGATTTATGGGGCGGTTATAAAGATAAAGCTAAAACCAAACCCTGGGAAAAAGATACTCTGGTTTGTGTAATGTCTGTGACCAAAGGGATAGGTTCACTTTGCTTACTGGTTATGGCCGATAAAAAGCTCATTAACCTTGATGCTCCGGTAGCGAATTACTGGCCTGAATTTGCACAGGCAGGCAAAGAGAACATAACTGTTCGCTGTGTTCTAGCGCAATTAGCAGGCATTCCTGTGGCTGACGCAGCACCGGCAAATTCACTTTATAAACCAGGTGTCGTGACCCAGGCATTAGCCGTACAAAAGCCCCTTTGGGAACCGGGAACCACCCCTTGCTATCATTCTTTTACTCATGGTCCATTTTGCCAAAAAATAATGGAGCTTGTGGCCGGAAAAACCTTAGGCCAATTTTTACGAGAAGACTTATTCGGCCCTCTTGGTATTGATTTTTTTGTAGGCCTTACACCTGAAGAAATAGCACGCTGTGCAGACATTGATGTATCTGAAAACATCCCTAGTATGGTAGGAATGAAAACCCCCGGCACACTATTAGCCAGAGCCTGGAAACCAGCCTCGATTGCTGATGGTTTCTTTCAAGATGATGAGTTCCGAAGTAATGAGTTTGTTTCAGGCAACGGCCATAGTAATGCCAGTGCTTTAGCAAAACTTTATGGTTTATTGGCTCAAGAGGGCGGCGGAATAATCAGCCCTGAAATGCTGGAAGATTCCATTCAAGAACAATGGGACGCCGTAGAAAAAATGACTAATCGCCATTTTCGCTATGGTACAGGGTTTATGCTTAACAACCCGTATTTTAAGCTGGGTGATAACCCAAGAAGTTTCGGCCACCCAGGCTTAGGTGGGGCTTTAGGTTTTGCCGACCCTGATGCGCAAATAGGCTTTGGTTATTGTTGCAATCGCGTTCATGCTATTAACGATACAGGGCCACGTGGAAGTGCTTTGATTGATGCAGTTTATGATTGTTTGTCTACATAAAGTTATAGGTTAACTTGGCTCCAAAAGTGAGCGGCGGGTTAATATCTCTTGTTACACCCGTTGTTGCCGCTGGAAATTCTCGGCTTGATGTTGAGTAGTCTTTATCCGCTAGGTTCTCTCCATAGAACTGTAACTCCCAACTTTCATCCAATGAGCGAAAATTTATGCGGGCATTCCAGAGTCCGTATGCGTCTTGTGAAGATACGTCTTTGTTGAAAGCCGTAAAGTAGACCTTATCTTGCCAGAAGTATTCTACACGATAGCTAATTGTACCTTTGCTGATATTCTGAAAGTATTGCACCGCAGCGTTAACCTTATGCTCTGGAGCTGCATTCAAGTTGTTGCCAGATACATCAACCGGTGGAATTCCTACCCCTACGGGTGCCAGGTAATCTTTATAAGTTGCATCCAGAAATGCATAGTTTAGCTCCAACATCCAATCATAATGCGGCATCCATCGTGTCTCTAATTCAACACCCTTAATTTCAGCATCGGCGGCATTGCTAATTGAGAGAACACCTGGCTGAGTGAAGTCTGATACTTGCAAGTCAGTATAATCATAATAAAAAAGAACCAGGTTGGTTCTCAAAGTATTCTGAAACCAGTCTTGCTTAACGCCTGTTTCGTAAGACCATACAAACTCTGGGTCATACTCTGCATCATCAGAAGTGAAATTAAAGCCACCACTTTTGAAACCTCGACTCACAGAACCATAGACCATAGGGCCATTATCAAAGGTGTAATCCAATGCTGCTTTTGGGCTCAATGCATCCCAGTCCGTTTTCTCATCCACTATGAAACTGCTTGCTACTGCTCCATTCGCATTTATTGTTATAGCCTGGTCATTTCTGAACTCTTTTTCTTCATAGCTGTAACGTAAGCCTAATGTCGCATTCAGCTTATCTGTTACGCCATAGGTTCCCTGACCAAAAGCTGCATAGGCAGTGGTATCGTTAGATGTATTAAGATTATTTTTTACACCTGCACCATTCACATTGATAATGCCCTTAGAGGTGTGCCCTTCTCCTAAATAATATAAACCCGCCACTAATTCCAACTGGCCTGATTCGTAATTAAAACGAAGCTCTTCAGAAAGTTGGTCTTGTTCTTCGCTCAAATCTGTTACTAATACATCCAGGTTACTACCATCAGTATCTTCAATCGTATGCAAATCCAAATCACGGTAACCGGTTAATGAAGTAACAGACCATGCTTGCGATAATTGCCAAATC
>Ga0209495_1002176_pt1 | contig 13050 bp, 13 predicted proteins | sample EN1Hudsemesocosm_FD_184629 | JGI IMG/M metagenome (GOLD analysis project Ga0209495, IMG submission 184629) | Methane-oxidizing microbial communities from mesocosms in the Hudson Canyon - EN1E Hudson Canyon (SPAdes) (version 2) | ecosystem: Environmental > Aquatic > Marine > Cold seeps | place... | reverse complement strand
CCTGACTATTTTTATTTTAGTCGTTTAAAAACATCAACAGCAACTCAATTTTTCAATCGATTAACTGTTAGCTAATAGCTACTTAAGTTGGCGGCTAGTTTAACCGGTATTTATATAGGTGAAATATGCATGAAATTACAATTAACAAGAAGTCCTGATACAGTGAATAGTCAAAATATTAAAGATGGTCTGCTACCCTATTTTTCATGGGTATCTCCTTGGAAAATTCAAGTTTCAGGCGGATTACAGCTACCTTTGGGCGATTTATTGATGGATCTTCAAGACATATTAGGCGATACACCTAATATTGATTTTTTACGAATTATAGAGGAACCTGAGGTTGATGAGATATTTATACGGAAATTACGTGTTTTTATTCATTGTATTGATAAAAATGAAGCTAAATATAGCGCTGTACGACAGGCGATCATTAAAGCAGAATTGCACTCACAAATGATTTGTTATCGCTGTGGAAATAAATTTAAGCCTGAAGAAGATGAGGAAGAGGGGCTGATTGAGCAATATTTACTAGAGCAAGATATTAATAAATATAAAGCTCAATTTATGAAAACTTGTATGGTATGTATTAATAAGTTTAACGCTGCTCAAGGAAAGGCGAAACCAATAGAAAAAGTGGAGGTAGAGGAAATTTCTGAGGAATATAAAAAACAATCAGATGATACAAGCGTATGCATTGAAGAAACATATCAACAACAAAAAGAAGAGGAACTAAATAAAACCGAAGAATTAGATCGGGAGGTTAATGATGCTTTGAGTATTGATAACGGAGTTTATTTATATAGTATGGCTGATGTTGATGAACTTGAAAGTGCCAATAAAGGAGCAACAAGAGACCAAGCAAGCAGAGTTAAAAGCCTAGTTAAACGAATTAGAGAAAGTAGTTATGAAAAGGAATTCGCTTTAATACCAAAAGACTGGAAACAGCAGTGCAATGAACTAGAGCGCAACTTTCCAAATTTTATAGAGGTAATTAAATTTGTTTTTCATCAATTTGCATTATCCAATGTAAGTGATCAAGTATTGCGTATACCTCCGTTTTTATTAGTGGGGGATGCTGGCATTGGTAAAACAGAATTCATGCTAACACTATCTGAAATGTGCGCGACAGCATTAGAAGTTATTGATATATCGAGCGCACAAACAGGAGCATCCTTAACAGGGTCAGAAACGTACTGGGGAAATTCCCAGCCAGGCATGCTATTTAACCGATTAATGTTTGGTAATGTAGCAAACCCTATTTTAATGCTGGATGAGATAGATAAAGCAAAGGAAAGCTCTGCACACAGCCCTTTATCAGCATTGCATGGGTTATTAGAGCTTAGACAAGCAAGACAATTTAAAGATTTATCTGTACCTGAAATTAGATTGGATGCTTCTCATGTCGTATGGATAGCGACAGCAAACACATTAGATGCAATTGAAAAGCCAATACTAGATCGTTTTATGATATTTCATATTGCAGTACCGACTAGTGAGCAGATGGTAGAAGTAGTAAAAAATCAATATCGACGCTTTTTAAATGACTCTCCTGCCGGAAATTATTTTGAATCTGAGATTAGCTCTGATGTATTGAAAGAGTTGTGTCAGTATCATCCGAGAAATGTCAGGAAAATTTTAAATTTATCGTTTGGTATTGCTGCAAGCCAGCAGCGAAAATACTTAACAATAGAAGATATTCAAGAAAGTGAAATTAAAGGTAAAAGCAAACAACAGAGAATTGGGATTGGGTTTATGTGTGCCGGTATTTAAGCATGCTGTTTAGCTGCTACTATTACCTAGAGGGGGAGAGTTAAAAACCACTACGGGGTGTAATGGTTTTTTATGACCTGGTTGTTTAGCTATCCTGATCTGCTGTATTTAAAGCGCGACGGATTAGAGAAGGTGATACATCTAAACTTATCTCAGATTTTAGCATTGCGGTAACCTGTGTCATTTTGTATCCTTTTTCAAGTAGTGAATTGATTTGATCTGCATGGTTTTTAATTAACGCAGTAGCAGACCAGTTAATTTCAGGATCTTGTTTTTCTAACTTTTCTAGTGCAGAAGAAAAACCATCAACGATGTCAGCCGTAATTATTTTACGACCTATTTTTTGTTCATTTGTCATGTGTATCCCATTTTTTAATGTAAAAATTATTGAGTAAATAAAAGTATTTATTTATCTAAAACATTAGAACATGTATTTTCCGAAGGCTTAATAGACAAACAGAAAAAATTTTCATTAAAAATATCATGTAGTTAACAAATGCTTAACATTTGTTCAGCAATCGTTAAGCAAAAAATAAATGTTGATAGCAATGCTTAACATTTGTTTACTAATTGCTTAATAGACGAAGCCATTAAGATAGAAGTACCTTACTCAAACTTAAGGGTTGGTTGCGCACCTCACTTCCTCAAATAGCATCACCATTATTTCAATAAAGAGTTGCTTTAATACCTTTGTTTAGTAGGTAATACCATGAAAACTTATGAGTGCTCGACCTTAAAAATTTTTCCCTAAGCTTCTCAAAACTATTAAGTATATTGATAGGTGTTGATAAAATTATTAGAAGAAAATATAAATCCACAACTTGTGGAATTATATAGACATCAGCGTGCTTCGATGATGTCGCAAGCGATAGCTTGCAACTAATTTTAAAGAGAAGCTTTTAGGAGAATTAAATGGTCGAGCCTCAAATTATTAACGAAGAGTATTACGTTCAAATTTTAAAAGAAGCAGAACAAATAATAGAAGGTGTTTCTGAAAATATTCAAGAAGCAACACTAGATCAATATAAACAAGTGGTTAAGCGACTTGTATTGCTAGGTAAAACACCGATTCAAAATGCAAAAAGCAAAGGAAGCTATTATGCTTATCGTGCTGCATGGATTGGATATCACTCAAATTTCATTAGAGAAAAACTTATAGTGCTAGGTTCTATAAAGATTAATGACACTGACAGGTGGATTACTGAGGTAAAAGGTTTGCAACACTTTATTGATCAGTTAAAACTCTGTAAGCCGGATCCTTACCGAAAACAACGGCAATTAGCCATTGAATACGATCAAGCTGTGGAAGCAGGTCTAACGCCGAATTTTGAATACTCAAATGAGTGGCGGAAAAAGGAAAAACAAGGCAAAATTGAAAAAACAAAAAATTCTAAAAAAGAATTAACAAGAAAATTACCTATCGGATGGCGAGATAAATTTTTTCAAGCCACTTATGATAAACATTCAAAACATACGTTAGCAATTGCTGTAATGATGTGCTCGGGATGTAGACCAAAGGAATTAGAGAACGGTATTAACTTACAACTCAATGAAAAAACAGGTGAAATAAAATTTCTAATTACAAGTGCAAAACGAAAAAATGAAACTGTTGAAATTCGTCAATTTACTTTAAAAAATGACAGCCTGGCTTTTCGTTATCTTGTCTCCCAATTAAATTTTAATCAGAAAAATATATTACTTCGTGATATTAAGTTTAAAGCAGTATCTACAGAAATTACTAGATTAAGTGAAGTCGCTTTAAACCTTAAAAAAGAGCAGGTTTCACCGTATTGTTTCCGGCATTCCTTTTCAGGAGATTTGCATGCAGTAGGGAGCAGCAGAGTTGAAATTGCACAGTGTTTAGGGCACGCGACAGATAAAACTCAATCATACTATAGCCATTCAACCAAGCATGCCTCAGGAAGTTTTAAAATAACAAATATTGATTCTACAGATGAAGTAGCAGAATTAACGCAAGATAGAATCGAAGAACTCCTAAATAAAATGAATTTAAACAATGAAGAAAGTGAGGCTGTAAATAGCTCTGTTTAGTTGCTATCTATAACTCCAAGCTATTAAGTCTATAGTGGTCCCTATTGTCAAAATAGTTATCGCCAATAAGTTAATGCCATTAAATAAACAGAGGGCGGTATGATACTAATGAATGTAACATCAACATTATTCGATTCCAAGTGATCAAAATGATGAATTTAAAAAAGAAAATACTCTTCTGCCTAGGTAAGCGAAAGCCTAATGCTTCAATTGGTGATGCCAAAGAAAAAGACCATTATATAAGCCGATCAAGGTTAAAGTTGAATGATGTGACTGAGTTGCACTTGAATGCAGCAATTCTCAATTTAGGAGCGTCAATATAAATCAACTAGTTACAGTTGTTTTATGTTTCGATCTTGAATAATTTTTCAGCACTCAGTGCCTTTTCTATGGAAAAAAAAGCACTTTTTTCAATTTTAATTCCAATTCGTGTTATTTTTATCGAATTTACTTAATAATTTAGGCTTCCCATTTAAGCTGGGGCCAGTAAGTAGCAAATTTTGTAGGATAGGCAAAGGAGGAACGACGTGCCCATCTTTACTCTCAATAGTCATGATGGGCACGGGATAAAGCTCCTTTGCCCATCCTACTTATTTTTGTACCGGCTTAAAAGTGAAGCTATAATTTAAAATTTCAGAAACGTGTATTTAAGCCATGCTAAAGCATAAGTTATTGAATTCATTTAAATTGAGAATTGCTGACTTGAATGAGTAAGGCTAAATTAGCTTAGCTCGATATATTAATAACACCCAGGGGAAAATAATGAAATTTTTTATGAAGTCAGTGCTTTTATTTTTTATCTTCAATTTTGTCGCTATGGGACGAGGAAATCTTAACGATGAAAAAGAGTTAACTTTAAATAAACTCACCTTTTCACAAAAAGAATATAAGGAGGATGAATATTATAATACAACTGAGTGTCAGGAAGGGGCTGCATCATCTATTATAAGTGTTTCTAGAAAGTACCCAGAAATATCAGGCATTAAGGATAAAGGCATCCAAAGAAAAATAAATCAGCTATTTAAAAAATCTGCCGGACTTGAAGAGGCTGAGTGGGATTATCCAACAACGATTAAAGTTTTTTATGAAATAATTAGTCATTCGAATAGGCTTCTCAGTATTAAATTTTCACATAATCACTTTGTATGTGGTGCCAGTCATGATACAAACTGGTATGTTTTGGTTAATCTTAACCTAAATACAGGTGAAGCCTACGAGTTTAAGGATTTGTTTTTGCCAGAATACCACCAAAAAATAGATTTAAATTTAAAAAAACAAATTACAGGGTTATTAGGAAGTCTTGACGGAATTGGGCGCTACTGCGATGAAGATCAAAAAATAGGTAAAGGTTTTTATGATTTATTTTGTCTTTATACCACTAAAAATGAAAAATTTGCATATGATGAAAGTAATTTGTTTATATATTTTAGTATGTATGAAATTGGACCAGCTAGTATTGGACCGCCGACAGTAATCATACCATTAAATGATATATTAGATATTATAAATCCAAAAGGTCCACTTGCATTTGCACTGCATAAATAGTACGTACATTATTTGTAATGAGACACCTTTAGGTGGGAGCCAATATTAGATTTATTAATCCAAAAAAAAATAGGTAGGGATAATAATGTTTTGTAATTTGTGTGGTGGTGCTAGTAAAAAGAACGGTGTTGTTTGTGATGAATGTGGTTTTAGGCGCTCTCAAATAGAACCTTCTTTGGTAAAGATAAATACATCAAATCGTAAGGGTATCGATGCTGCAAAAAATATGAATAACTTGGCTAACCAGTATAAAAAACTTGGTCAATATGACGCAGCTGAACAGTTATATCAAGACTCGTTTTTAATCGTTGAAAGTGAGCAGGGAAGAGCCAGTCCTGTAGTTATGGGTATTTTAAAAAATTTAGTGTTTTGTTATCAGCAGCAGAATAAATATGTGATGATTGCCATAACAATGACTGTTATGGCTGATTGTTGTCAACAACAAGGGAAATATAATGAGGCATATACTCTTTTAGAATGTTCGCTAAGAGTGTTGAATGAATCCTTTCCTGAGGGAGATAAAGCCATTGATAAAATACAAAAAAACTTAGATAATTTAAAACGAAAAATAAATTGATCAGCAAAAGATCGTGTTTAAATTCTCCACAAAACTACTTACAACGAAAAATAATTGCCGTAGCATTATCTTGATGCTGATCATCATCAGATTTAACAATAAGATCAACCAATAAATCATCTACTAAAGCTTGAATAGAGCGTTCTGGCTTATTTAAAAGAGTGGGCCACCCGTTAATAAATGTTTGAGGATCATTTTGGCACCATAAACCATCACTGCCCAATAAGTACAGGCCAGAGTTAGAAAGAGGAATGACTCTTCTATCTTCCAAAGGGTGTAAAAATTCAGGTAAGTTGTCAGTCGATAAAGCTAAAAGAGAGCTATCTAGTTCATGAGATTTATTAATATTATTGCCTAAAATAAAAGCCTGACTTATCTCAAAACGAGTTTCTAAATGCACTCGTTGATGCCATTCTTCAGTACTGATTTGGTCATTCATTAATAGGCGAGTTGCAGGAACGTGGTCAATGGTTAAATACTCCACTGATGACTCATCAATATGATATAAACGAGAATCGCCAACATGAAATAATAATGCCGGTTTATTAACTGGAATTTCAACTAAAGTTAGCGTACAGCCTGGTGTTTTACTTGCACCTGAAAAGTCTACTCTTAATTGTTCATGTAATGAGTTAAGGGCTTCACTTAAAGTATCTACAGTATAGCAGGCAGGTATTTGAGATAATTGTTTAGCAGTTGCCTCAGCAACTTCACGACCTGATTCATGCCCTCCCATACCATCCATAATAGCCAGACGAATATGTCCGTTAGGCCAATCGTCGATAGAAACAAAGTGGTCTTGATGGTCCAACATAAACTTAGCCGTACCTAAGCCATCAATTAAACAATAATTATCTTGATTTTCAGCTCCGTCACCGCGAGTTTGCGCAATTGTACGTACTGCTGCTTCCAAGTGTTCGCCGAAGTTTTGTTCTTGAGTAGACATGACAATCCTTAATATTTAAATAACCAAAGTATTAACGGAGATTGGAAAAGTTTTGGTAACGATCAAGCATTTCTTGGTTAATAGATCTAGGCATTCCCAGAATAGCAGTCTCAAAGTCATTTAAGGCAACATCACGAGCTACCCCCGTTTCCATTAACTCTATATAAGGGGCTTGAGTTGCTTTCATGCATAAGCCAAATAAATCAGCGCCACTATAGCCCTCAGTTAGGTCTGAAATATTCGAAATATTTAGAGAACTTTGCAGTGGAACACCCTCTAAATGTTGGGTTAAAATTTGAGTGCGGGCACCTGTACTAGGCAAATCAACATAACATAACTCATCAAAACGCCCTGGTCGCATAATAGCTTTATCAAGAGACCAAGGCTCGTTGGTAGCACCTAAAAATAAAAGTTTATTATCATTAGCCGTAAAACCATCAAGTTCAGCAAGCAATTGAGGTACCAAACGTTGACTAACAGAATCATTATTGTCAGTTCTTGAAGGAGCCAGTGCATCAATTTCATCAATGAAAACTAAAGCTAAAGGATGTTGGCGTGCTTCATCAAACAAAGCAGCCAAATTTTGTTCAGATCCACCCACATATTTATCCATAATTTCAGATGGCTTAATAACAAAAACAGGTGCGCCTAGCTCGCTTGCTAAAGCACGCACAAGAAAAGTTTTACCTGTTCCAGGAGGGCCGTAAAGTAACATGCCTCCCGCACCGCTTTGCTTGTATTTTTTAGCATTAACAGGGTCTTTAAGCGGGTATAAAAATTTCGCTTTAAATGCTTGTTTAACCGACTCTAAACCAGCAACATCATCTAAACTAAGAGCAGTATCAACCTCTTCAGTTAAAAAAGAATCATTTACTCCCGAAATATCGCCCAAAGAAGAACCTTCCTGTAAAGAAGAGGACGGCTGTAAATTTTGAACTTGTTTTAACAGCTTATTAGCTTGTTGAATTTGCTGCTGACGCAATGGGTCCTGGTTTTTTTTAGCTTGAACTAAAAGTTCACGGGCAGCAATACAAAAGCTTTCGCGAGCCTTTTCATTATCTCCTCGCGAAAGTGCAGCAGCTCCAATGTCAACTTGATCAATAATTGAATAATGGCTCATATCTTTATTTAAGAGTTAATTTTAGATTGTGATTTAGTTGCCTTATCAAGTGAGTCTATAATTTGAGTCAAATCAGAGTTACTGGTAAGGGAATCTTGATTAGAATTATTTACAACGGTAGCATCTAACTCAGCCATAAGGTCGCCTAGCTCACTATCCACTTCGTTTGTAGCATAATCATTAGAAGAATCATCCATCGCTTTAACTAAATTTTCTAACTTATCATTAGTTAGGTCGCCATCTAAGGTTGCTTGTTCAACAAATGCTTGAATTTCAACCATATCCATAGAATTTATTTTGCTACTTCCATTAATGCGCGCAAGAAACTCAGTATTTTCTTTAATAAGAATTAAGCCGCTTATCATTCTCTTTTGCTTACTTAACGTATCATGACGTTTATCATACGATGCTTTTTTACTACGAAATTCTTGTATTTTTCGTGCTAAAAATTTCTTTCTATCCTGATCATTATTTGCATTAGCTGCCGTATATTCCGATATAATTTGTTGCTCATCAGCACGTAAACGATTTATATCTTTTTCGATTCGACGCTCCTCATTTTGAAGTCCAATCTCCTCTCTACGTAATTCATCTGCCTTAATATTCTGAATAGTTTTTTTACGAGAAAATAGGTTGCTTACGTTAAAATCAAAAGCCATAATAATTACTCCTTATTGTAATGTTAAAAGCTACATGTTACATGCTTGTCTAGTGCAGGGGGAAAAAAAATTAAAAATCATATAAAGGGAAAATATGCCTATTTTAGGAACAAAATATCAAACGTTTGAATGGGAAAGGATAAAAAAAATCCTAACAAACGCGGGGGTGAAAGTTATTGATGAACTAGAAGAAGCCAATAATTTATTACGATATGCGCCTTCACAATGGTTAACGGCCTTACAGAGTGAGTTAGGGAAGTCTTACAAAACAAGTGTAATATCAAATGAATACAATGATTTAGTTTCGCTAGCGATTGAATTAACAGATATTTTAAATACACAAACTCAGCGAACAGAAAGATTATTCAATACACTAATACTACAAAGTAAAGATAAAAAAGATAACGCAGAAGTAAAATTTAAAAGCATTCGTTATAAAACGCTCAGTGATTACTTTTCAGAGCTACACTATATAAAAGATGCAGAAAATATTGCCATCAGCACCGGAAAAATAGTATCAGCACAACATGTACAAGTGTTAGCTAAAGTAGAGCAGTTAAACCGTGAAATAGAAAAAATCTTTGCAGATGGCGACATATGTACACTAGCGGAATTAACTGGGGAAGATTTTTACGAGCTAGAAACCAATCCCTTCCTAATTAATAAGTATAAACAAGAAGCCAGTCGCCCAAAGCTTATCATGGCCGTTGATAAAGTTTATAGAGCAAGAAAAAACAAAAAACCACAACTACCAACCAATAAATACAACAACCTAGTTAACCCCAGCATTATTGCTCAACTACTTAATGAGCTTGTATCAGCTGAAGAAATCACAATCGTAGCTATTAATATAGCAGAGGGTAAAGAATATGATTGGTTAGATACATTTGTCACAACAGTCAACCAAGTAGAAGAAAGCGTTGAACAACAGTATGAAGAAAGAGAAGATTCCAATAGCTTTTGGAGCTCCCCCAGCACTAATGATACAGAACAAACAGAATTAGATACACAAGAAGCTAATAATGCTTGCTTAGCCGTTATAGAGCCCACTTTAAAGCTAGGACTGATTTTAAAAATGGACAAAAATAATGATATGTTGGATTTATTATCAGCTGAAGATTTAACCATTCTGCAAGGTAAAAAATTAAATAAATCCTCATTAGCTAAATTATATGGAAATAGCGTATATAAGTTTGAAATAGTAATAGAAAAAACCTTGCAAGACTACATACACTGTATGCAAAAAAGTATACCGCTATTAAGTGCGAGAGAACTATGAAAGACCTAAACTTGCTGCTACAGCATAGAATGCTTGAAGCAACATTAATAAAAAGAATACCAGAGGACACATTGCAGCTAAATGACGAGCTAATATTAGCTGCGATTAACCAACAAAAAACACTGACACAACAACAAGCAAAATCATTAATTAACTCACCACTTACAATTTTGCGTTTTAAACACCTATACAACACACAACAACCAACCGTATGGACAGGAAGCGAGGGTTTATTACTGGCAGCGGCATCAAGAAATGAAATTAGCTCACTAAGTACGACAGACCATCTATGGGCTCTTCATTTCTTACCCATAGAACAAAATTTATTTAATGTTATTTTAAAATGCCAAGCAGATGATAGTCTTTTAGACAAACTAATTGAATCAGAGCAAAAAATACAAATAACAGATAACAAAGGAAATCACATTTTTCAAGGTGTACTCGATGATGAGGGTGAGCTAGAAGCAAAATGGCCATTTAAATTAAGCCCAAGACACTACTTTCAAGAAATTGGAGAAGGCTTTAGAGTAACCCCGCAAAACTAAAGCAAAAAATGATGAGTTACTATCAAAAATAAGGACCACCCATGCTAGACAAATTATTTAAAAAGAAAACAGCTATTAAACAGTTAGGAAGCACTCTAGTTGCCCTAGAAGTAAAAAAAGGCAAAATACCTGCGGACTGTGATGGTATAAGTCTATATGCGGATGGAAGTTTTGATAGACACCCAGCGGGTGATGAACTAAAAGCACAAACAGATAAACGCCTAATACTCATTCATAAAGGCCCTTATATCATTCAATATGCGCCCAACGACCAAACCCCTGAAATGGGAATAGAAATTGAATTACAAATAGAATTTGAAAATGAAATTGGCTTATTTCTAAGCAGCTGGGACAACCTGCAATTAAGCGTAGAAGACCTAAAACATAAAGCCAAGCAAATAGCAGGGCAATATATACTACAGCCAGGTATGAGCCAAAAAGAAATTGATCAAGCAGGTGGCGTATTAGCAAGCTACTCCATAGCCATGCAAGCTTATGGGTTTAGATGCAGTAGACTACAGAGAAAAGACCTACAAAGTACAATAAAAACAGCAGAACTTCTTACACAAGATTTAACAGCACAACAAATTGTTCAAAAAACAGCAACACAACAACAAAAACAATTAGAAGTTGAACTAGGTACAAAAGTAACAGCAAATAAACAAAGCACGCCTTATTTTAGAATAAACCAATTTGACCAACAACTAACCAACAACCTACAGCGTGAACTAAACTATATAAACAAACAAATACAGCGCTTTTTAGTTAATGATACAGAACAAACAGAAAACATATACACACTACAGCAACAACTACAGCGCTGCCAAATACAAAGCCAAATGCTACCGCCATTAAACAGCACAATACAACAGCTTAAATTAACAAAAACACAGCAGCGAACACGGCTAAAACAACTACAACAAGCCGCACAAAGCTTAAAAGAATTCAAAGTGCACTTAAAACAGGTTAATTACGAGACCATAACAACACAGCAAATACAACAGTTGATAGCTATAAGTAAACAGCTAGAAAACGCATTAAAAAATCGAGCAGGAAGAGAGGCATAAATCATGATAGAAAATAAAACAGCCACTTGCTATTTTCCATACAGCGATGGAGCTTTACATAAAGTAGAGGTCCATGCACAATATTTAGCTGAAGAAAATCGCGAGATAGCCGGTATTAAATTAGTAAATTGTGATAAAAAATTACAAAAACACTTCAAAGAAGTAACAGAAAATGCTCGATTAACCGAATTTAATCCTGATTATCACTGGAAGGTAAGCTGTTATATCACCCCAGAAATAACAATAAACGACCAAAGCTGGCAATTAGCTGCAATCATTGCAGATAGAGCAGCAAGAGGCTTACTAGCGAATGAAACCGATAGAATGATTGCACTAGGGCAGTCAGACTATTGGGAAACAGGGCAAGTACAGCCACTAGCAGATGTACAGCACAGCAATGGCTTAAAAAATATAAAAAATCATAAGCAAGTAAATGACACTATCTACCTAGCCAGTAACCAACAATCATTTAGCAAAATAGAAAGCCAAGAGCTAGAACAAAATACAGCAAACATCCAATACATAACTCACCTAGGCGGTCTGACAGGACAACCCGATCCAAATAAAGCCGTGCGCAGTGCAACCGTTTACTTTCCCTTGATTAATGGCAATACACAGCATGATTGCTTAGCAAGTATTACTGTAACTGTACTTCCGCTGTTAGAAAAAAACACCAATGAAACTGCGCTTATAAGCTGCCAAAGGAACTTAACACGCACACAGCAACGCAATATAAAAGAAACTATCGAACAATCCAGAGAGTGGGACAAACAAAATAATAACCAATGGCAAACCGTTATACGCTTCAGTCGTGATGATTTTCAAGACCAAAGCTACCAGCTTGCCCTCGTGATGGCAGATAGAATTGCCAGAGGGCGCGAAGTACCTGCACAAAATCGCCTTATTGCTACAGGCAGCTCAACACGCTGGGCAAGGGGGGAAGTTCATAATGTAGAGCAGCAAAGCAGTAAACTACAGCTACTACTTAAAAGTGCGCATCAAAATGATAGAATACTTTTACCCTCTTCTTGGCAGGCAGCTATTGATGGCATGAGTAGCTGGGCAGACAAGCAAGTAAGTATTGCTTGTATAGATAAACTGGCATAAAAAAGCAGATTAGGAAGGGAAAAATACTTATGTACTTTTATTAAAGTTTATATTCCCTAAAATAATGAATAATGAATAATGAATAATGAATAATGAATAATGAATAATGAATAAGAGATAAACTAATGGAAGACTTACAGGAAAAAATAGAACGCTTAGTCCAAATGAAGCAATCAGGCGAGATTAGTCAAACGGAATTTGACCAATTAAAAGCCTCTGCCTTAAGCAGTCAACAAGGCACGGAGCCGCCTGCAACAAAGTCGCGTATAAAGAACGATGAAACGGACTGGGGTTTATACGTTGGTGCTGAATTACGCACAGGAAAAAACACCTATAAAATAAGCAAACACTTAGGCAAAGGTGGCATGGGTGAAGTCTGGCAA
>Ga0209495_1002173_pt1 | contig 13062 bp, 15 predicted proteins | sample EN1Hudsemesocosm_FD_184629 | JGI IMG/M metagenome (GOLD analysis project Ga0209495, IMG submission 184629) | Methane-oxidizing microbial communities from mesocosms in the Hudson Canyon - EN1E Hudson Canyon (SPAdes) (version 2) | ecosystem: Environmental > Aquatic > Marine > Cold seeps | place... | reverse complement strand
AATCGAGATCGCCTTATGCTCCCTGACACTTGGGCCGCGGTAGGTTAAAACAATTAAGTGATCTAAACATGTAGAGCCAATGGCAGAGGACTGGCGGACGGGGGTTCGACTCCCCCCATCTCCACCACACATCAAAAAGACCTTGTTTTAGCTTGTATATCAATGAGTTAACTCAGGGTCTTTTTTCGTTTTGTAGCAGTATTTTGTAGCAAACCTTTGTAGCAATGCTGTTTTTGATCTGTTAAGTTAGACGCGTTAAAGTCTTTCCAAACAGGCAACCTATGGCCACTACCCACAACACTAAGCCTAAGGGTGTCCACCTCAGAGGCAACACATACCATGCCCGCCTAGTTATACCTCAAGGCTTAAGAGATACTTTCGGGCACCGAGAGTTCAGCCAATCATTAGATACGGGCGACATCAGAATAGCAAAGGTACGCGGCGAAGCATTTATAAAAGATTGGAAGCGCCAAATCAGCGAAGCAAGAGGTGATGTCTCACCTATCAGCGAAGCCTTACTATGGAAACAAGAATTTGATAAAGCCGAGCTAGAGCATAACGACCCTGACCCTAGAAACTACCACTATGTCCATGATGTTCTAATTACAAAATTAGAAGACATAGCTATGGCTGATGGGCACGACGCAGCAAAAATTTTTGACGATATAGTTCACGGTAGAGTTCTGCCGTCTGACTCTTTCGTAAAACAGTACATCAGCACTCGAACGGTTACTAGTAGGTCAGCATTTCAAGAAGAGACGCGAATAGGGTATGCCACTACCGCATTTCCTACATACCCCATAAGCAAACAAGATGTTAATAAGTGGGCTTTGTCTTTAACACAAGACCCCGTGTCAGCTCGAGGGAAGCCTTATTCACACGGAACAGCGAAAAGCATCATCAATACCAACTGTCAGTATTACCAGTTCTTAATTGATATGGGGCATCTTGACCCTAACCTTTCCAATCCATTTAAAAATGTCAGGCTATCTACAGGTGGCGGAAAAAAGAAACCTACAGCTAAGAAAAGAATCCCATGGGAAGTGCATCAGATCGAACATATCATCACTGCCTGTACCGCTAAAGGCGATCGTGACTTGTTAGACATTGTTCTTATAGGCGCACACACAGGGGCAAGAATAAATGAACTTGCAACCTTACTTGTTAGCTCCATTCACTTGGACACCGCCACCCCTTACTTTACGATAACGGAATCTAAGACTGAATCCGGCATTAGAGAAGTGCCTATCCACCCTTACATAATCACCGTGTTTGAAGGCATGCTAGAGAGGGCTACTAACGAATACCTTTTCTCTAACCTTACTGTAACTACAGACAATGAACGAAGCTCTGCGATTTCTAAGAAGTTTGGAAAACTTAAGACCAAACTAGGCTACGGACCTTCACAGGTGTTCCACAGCTTCAGACATACGGCAACCACTCAGCTAGAGCAAGCTGGCGTAGCAGAGAACGTAGCAATGGATATAATAGGCCATGGAAAGAATACGCTAACCTTTGGGCACTATAGTGGCGGCACGTCATTGGAACAAAAGTATGCAGCCGTTAAAGCAGGGTTTACGTACCCCTTTCATACTGAGTCACCAACACTTTAATAGCGGAATAAATGCACCGATTTCTAAAATATGTAAAAAGGCAGACGAGATACTTCAAGTCATTGGACTCGCCTCTAGAAGAAGAGGGGATTTCTATTAGTTGCAAGAAGTAGGGCATTTACCATTATCGTTCAGATGGTCGCATATTAATTTGCGTGATAGGAGCCAACTAATAAATCACTTTTCAGCCCACACCCTTCCACTAGTCCCATGGAATAAGACCTAATTTTTTAGCCTGCACTTCAATTTTAGTATCGAAGAGTAATTCAACCTGTTTAGGGTTTAAAGTCGGTGACAGAGATATTATAGCCTTCGCACATGTTTGCATCCCCTTTGCAAAATCTTCCTCATTAAATGATCCAACTTCTTCAACCATCACGTTGACTCTCTGCAAAATCTCCAGAAGAAGACCCACTTTGATTAGCGTATTTTCTATCTTCTTTATCATCAAGCGTATTGTCTGCTTTTTAACAAAGCCAAATTGCTTGCCGTCCATAGTGGCTCTGCACAAAAAAAATGAAAGAACGGCATGGTATTTTAACTCTTCATGCTTATAGGCGTCGCTACTGTCTGTACTCAACAATACTCCTGAATTATAAAAGTATCTAAACCGAGAAGTGTGATACATCAACAGCGCCATTAATTCATCTTTACTTAAACTATTAAGCATACAATGCTTCCTTTTAAAAAATCACAAAAAGTCTAAATTCTTCTCAACTCATAAGTACGCATACTAACAAACACATACACCAGCTTGCATACCTATGATTGTCCCTCATCTACATCCAGCTGGGTAGAAAATTTTACTATTTTATAAACGCCTATTTTTACTAGTAATACCCCTTTCCACTAACAACATGCCTAACACCGCCCCTAGGATTGTCAACATCTCCATCCCTTCTCGGAATCAGGTGTATATGGCAATGAAATACTGTTTGACCTGCACTTTCACCTGCATTCATACCAACATTAAATCCAGTAATGGTCCCATCAACACTGCAAAGCTGCTCTTTGACTAGATGTAATAGCTCATTTGTTGCATTGACTTCTGCCGTAGATAACCCAAAGTAATCTATAACGTGCCTCTTAGGAATAACCAACGTATGGCCCTCAGTCACGGGATACCCATCTCGAATAGCATAAGCCAAAGTATTTTCTGCAATTACCTCACGGTCAGTATAGGCCTCACAAAACAGACACCCATCAACCCTGTTTGTGTAGTCAATACGGTTCCCCGCAAGGTCTGTACTATCTCGATTACCCTTAGAGGCATTGCAGCTATAACAGAGGGCTTGGTAATTAGTAATGTCGTCAGCCCCTCCTAAACTCTTAGGAACTATGTGATCTACTTCTAAGGCCTTGTCATCAGCTCTGATGCCACACAGCTCACAATGGAAGTTAGCTCGTTTCAGAACTGAATAGCGCACACTGCCAGAGACTAGTCGCCTATTTCTGCTGCGATGTTCCCACACTGAATCCCCACGCTTCCCTTCAAAATCCTTCAGCTTTGCGTCACATAGAGCTATGAGTTGCTGTATTTCTTCTGAATTAAGTTCGCTATAACCGTTGAGGGAATAGTCTGATTGTCTGGGCAGCTTTGTGACCACATCATGGTTTCTTAATACCTTGCCGACCATGCCATTAACGATGTGCTGGTAGTAATCAACTTGAGTCTGGTCTTTACTGAGGAGAATAGATGCTATTTCTGAGGAGGTTGCTGTGCCATTTTGTTTAAGAAGCGCAGTGAGCATTACGGGTTGATATACGTGAGACATCCTCATTCTATTTTGAATGAAATCCTTGATCTTAATATATCGATTTGATTGTTCCATGTTTAGCTTCCTGCTTAACTACTACAACTAGATAATAGCACTACAGAGGGGGGGATTTGCAAACCCAAACTCTGGCAGGGCCAAGGATGGAACAGGGCGGTTAACTAGGGGGTATTCCTTTCCCAATATATGAATCCCCACTACTCCATATGTATGCTTTACAGCACCGAGAGTGACTTGTCCTAACGCAGAGGCCACTTTGCCTGCTAATTTAGTTTTGGGTCCCATATTCCTCTGTACAAATATCCATCGTGGGTTTATATAAATCTAACATACTCGGGTAGACTAGGAACCGGTCGAAGCACCCTTAGAAGAGTTACAACTGCGACAGAGTGTTTGAAGGTTAGACTCATCATCTGACCCTCCTTTAGAAAATGGATGGATGTGATCTATGCTAAGGTTTAAGTGGGTACCACAATTTACACAGCGGTATTTATCCCTTTCAAACACTAAACCGTGGCCAACCTATCAAGCCCCAGTTTTTTACCAAAAAGACTCAGGACAAAACCGACACCCATAAGAATAGAGAACATAACTATCAATTCATTCTCGTTTACCGTCAAATTAAACACACCTATCCCTACCAAAATCGATGCGGACACAAGTCTAGCAAAGAAGGTGTTAAACGGTAGATTTTCAGGGTCGGAACTACCTTCTGCCATCCTAGCCCAAGGGGTAACGGATGCGAAATATGCGACAAAAATAAAAGGATATATCGCATTATCTCCAACTTCGCCTAGAGCAAATGCGAAAATAAATACAATCCACACAGAGAGTAAACTCCATGAACAGGCTTTTGATAATACAAAAATAGGAAAAGCGATCAGTCTACTAAGCACGCCTTTATCACGTAACAATAAAGCCAGCGCCAAAATATAATCTGAAACCATTACAGGAACAGACAAGACAAAAGAAGCAAAGAATGCAGCTCCTAGTGCAACCAAAGTGAATTGCCATTCTCCTAGGAACAACAACCATGCACCACCTACAATGCCAGTAAACAGGTCTAACAAGGATAGTGGAACCAGCAAGACCTTGATTATCCTTAAGAACAAATTACTCATACTTCCTCCATTTGATATAAACAAGCAGCAATCTGCACTAATATACAGAACACTGTAACTCCTCATAACACGCCTTTAGGTTATTTATTGTCTTTAAATCAATGCATATACCTAAAAAATCTTACTGATTATTAATGAACACAAGGACATGGCATAACCTTTGGACATTATATGAACACCCCTTCAAAGTCGTACATAAGCCCAAATTTAGCTGGGACTGAAGAACGCCCTTATTCAACTTATTGCCTGTAATTATTGATATATAAAGACCAGCTCCTACCAAAATCGTCTCCAACGTAGCCAGAACCATTAAATTCTAGATAGCTAGATGAGGCCTTCATGTAATTCACTTCACCCGTTACCGTATTAACGAACTTATATACTTGGATATACCGATAGTCCTCAAAACTGCCCGTATCATCGTAGCCAGAATCCTCATAAGATGACCCGTTTGTCACCTCTATATATGCTTGCACAGATTCGCCTTGCACAGGTTCGCCATATTCATCATATTCGTGACAGGTATATTCTTGATCACAGAGATGAACAGTGGCTGGGACGACTGTAAAGTAGTTCGGTCTCTCTAACCAATGTCCAAATTCACGTGTACCGTATTGGGAGATGTAAAGTGTTTTCAGCCAACCACAAAGAACGTACAAGCACAACAAGCCAACAATTGTTACAACAGTAGCCTTCTTTTCTCTTAGCAAATCTAAACATATGACGTAAATAGCGATGACCACTACTAGCGCAACAATAACAAACAGCAACATTGATAGATTATATGTCGAAGTGCCATGAACCCAGATGGCCACAGCCAAAGCTGAATACATTCGTACAACATCACTACCATTCAAACCCCGATAAAATGTGTTTTGCTTTGGTTTGCCCCTTGTCAAATTAAAACCAAAATGCATCAATTCAAATGCTAACAATATTATTGCAGGAATCAGAAAAGCTGCCGAGGGTATCGACAGGTCCTTGTGCAATAGAAAGGTAAAGAAGTTAATGCCCAATAGCCAGTTAAAAACTGTCATATACATTTGATGCCTTATTGAATGAAAAATAAATCGTATAAATATCAATATCTTAATACATAATTACGATGGTATTCAAGATATTTAGTTTGTTTCTCATTAAACTCTCCTACCGTTACAGTGGTGCCTACTCCCCATTTCAGTAATGTCATTTTATCTAATGATGGTGATACCAAAATCTTTCCCGTATCTTCAAAAGATATGTAGCCTTTATCAAATAAGTGGTCAATGTGAGGGGCCAACAGTAGCCCATTATTACCATCTAACTTTTCACGGTCATCACAGTCTCTCCATGGCTTTATATGACTAGCTATTAGATGTCTAATGTTGGCTATATCCGTGATTCGACATCGGGCTTCAATCAACCTCAAGTTTGCTTTAAAGATACCTTGCCCCCTCCGTGATTGGATTAATTGAGCCTTGGTCGTGGGGCCAATATCAGTGCGCCCAGTAACTTCTCTTTCATCATCAAAGGATTCAATAGGTTCTCGCGGTAGCACCTCTAGCTTTCTAAAAATTTCTTGAATTTGAGGCCCTGCAAGTTCTAACAAAACAGCAGCTAAATCATTGGCTACAACCGTCAAATATACACTTTGTAATCCGTTACCAACGGTGGTTAAAGGGGAATATTTTTCTGGTAAGTGGTGTTTTATTTTTTTTATATAATCTTTCGGACGAAATGGATTGGCCAATTCAATAAACTCTACCGGCACTAACCAACCCTCATTTGCCCATTGGCCACCTACCTCGCCAAAGTCTGGCTTAGGAGTTGAAACCGCTGTACCTAATGCAGAGCCAATAGCCTTTATTTTTGTATCACAGAATGAGAAGACGATATCACCCGCTTGGACATCCATCATATAATCGTAAAACTGGTTACGATGACCATTTGATTTTGTTTTTGGAGACCACAGAAAACCTCCAGCCACTTCGCTCTTATAGGTCTGGTTTTGATTTACCCACCAATAATTCATCATAAGGCCCTATTTTAATATCTTATAAACTAGCAATCCGTATACCCACTATCCAAGCAACGGCTAGCCATCTCCTGTGCTTTGGATATTTGAGAGGGAGTCATTTTCTTAGCAATTTCTATCTTATAAATAGCACTTAACTCATTGCCATTATAGGCCCCTAAGTTAAACCACATATAAGCTCGTAAATAGTCTTTAAGGACGCCGTCGCCATATTTGTACTTATACCCCAGTTGGCTGTAAACATACCTATTTCCCTGTTTGGCCGCCTTGATGTACCACATTACTGCTGTCTTATCGTCCTCTGGGACACCTTCGCCAAGGGCGTACATGCCCCCTAGAGTAACTTGAGATCGTGCGTGCCCCTGCTCAGCCGCTTTGGTGTACCATTTCACTGCTGTCTTGTCGTTCTCTTGGATGCCAGAGCCACGTCTGTACATGCCCCCGAGATTATATTGAGCATGAATCACTCCTTGTTCAGCTGCTTTGGTGTACCACATTACCGCTGTCTTATCGTTCTCTGGGACACCTATGCCGAGGGAGTATATGACCCCCAGAACAGCTTGAGCTTCAGCATCTCCCTGTTCAGCCGCTTTGGCGTACCACTTCACTGCTGTCTTATCGTCCTCAGGGGTGCCAGAACCATTATCGTACATAACTCCAAGGCCATTCTGACTTTCAGCATTTACCTGCATACCCGCTTTTGTGAACCAATAAAATGCAGTATTAGAATTCCGTGAAACACCCTCGCCTTCCGAGTACATGCACCCCAGTAAAACTTGAGCTGCAGGATAACCTTGTTCAGCTAAAGGGACCACTTCTGCTAAAGCCACCTCATAATCACCTGACTGATACGCTTCCCAACCTTTATCCAAATCAACAGCAAACACCACCACGCTATTACCCAATAGCATCGAAAAGATCATTACTAATAAGATTTTATACCTAGACATACACATCCCTCTGAAATAACACAGTCCCTATCAAAGAGCATACGCCTGATTATCTAAGAATATTTCTTAAAAGTGTCTTAATAGATGATCAGTAAAGTAAGACAGCGGTAATGAAACTGCTGCCTTAGGAGAACCCAAAGTAGGCTATGTATCACAAAATATTTTAAAAAATGCGTCATAGCTTATTAAGATGGAAGAGTACTGAACTACCCCCAATACCCCCATCGTATTACTAACATACTATAGTGGGACCCTTCCTTATTATCTGTAGCTCAGCTAGTCATTATTGTTGACCGTTACATATCAGTCCATCATCCCTGACGTAGGCTTGTGGATAGTTTCTATGACTAACGATGTTATCTAAATGCTCTCGCATACCTCTCACACCCGCCAATGTTACCCTCGAAATTATTACCAATTATCCGTTGGTCGTCGTTCACTTCAACACTGATTTTGCAGTTATAGTTGTAAGTTTGCTGTTCAGTGACAGTGCTAGTACCACCATAAGTGCCGTAGCCACCATTTCCGCTGCTTACTGACCCTGAGTGATAAACTGTTTTTGGCATCGACAAAGTGACTTGGCGACTAGAATCCCATACATACAACTCTCGACTCCCAAACTTCTGCTGATACGAAGGATAGCCAATAACATCAATAAGATAGTCAATATGTTGTCCATTGTATCTATCAAGCCCATCGCTGATGTCTTGAAAAGTTGAGCAAGACGCTGCCAGAAACGAAAGAACAGAAAAAAACACTACACGAAGTTTTAGGCTCATTGTTCGAACTACCTTTATTAACGCTTACAAATACGGTGTAAGCACCGCATATAGATAGACATTAAAATACCATAATTCTATCTAGGAATTATTCTGAAATACGCACTACTTTTGTTAATAAAAACATATATTTATGCTAACCTTTCTTGATTCTTTGATCACAATTTTACGTTTTTTTAAACTAATAATTATCCTCATCAGCCGCTTTGGAAGTGTAATATGTTCATCATAAGTTTGGTAATAGGTATCGTGCAAGCTATCAATTTTGGGTACCCATTGTTTGCGCTAGGGCTGGGTATATTCGGAGTATTATACATATTCTGGATAGACCGCAGAGATACTGCAGTGAAAAAACAATTGAACGAAAGTAACAGCACTAGTGTAGATAAAAAGAAAAAAGCACTTAGCATTAATGATATAAGCGACGAAGATGCATTACTATTCGCCCGAAACTCTTTCCTGCAATTTGTTAAGTTTTGGAAGGACAATGAACTTAGAGGTGAGTTAGTCTACGACGAGAAACTGCTACCTCACAAACGAGGAGAAATTTTGGGGTTATCCCAATATTGGATTTTGCGATGCGACGACTTAAAATTACAAATGATTGCTCGCATGTTCTTGCCAAATTTGTCTTCCTTCCAGCCTAATATCGGGGAAACGGCGCTTGGGGGGCTTTCTAAAACTGGTCTAGCTGAATTGGACCATATCGAAAAAAATAGCCTTGAATATATAACAACCATAGCAGAAATGGTTCGGGAAGTTGCTGTACCAGAAGAGGTTAGGCACATCGTTGAACAAGAAAGAGAAGAAATCGAAATGTGGTTCGATAACAATAATATTCATAAAAGAGATGCAGCTTTCTATGCTAGAGCTGAAGTCGAGAAAGTAAAGCTTGCAGAAGAACTTGGAATTGACTTACCTAAATAGCTAAGTTAATTATTCACAGCTATCATATTTTAATAAATGACCATCAAATAAACGCATAGCAATAGAACAGTTACCTTTGAAAACTCAAAAGTAGACTACATACCACAAAATATTATAAAAAATGCGTCATAACTTATTAAGGTGTAACTGTGCTGTGCTACCCCCCCTATCCCATACCTAATGGAACATTCAAAGGGGGGCGCATCCCTATAATTGCGCTAGTAAAGCTATTGCACTGCCATATGTTTATTTAAGGTATACCCCATACAAACAGTTCACCTATTAGCTATTAATGTTCACTAAGGGTTGCATACACATGAACACTGTATTAATCTCTAACCTCTAGACCCTAAATGAACATTAAGGACTGACCAATGACACAACAAAGATATGGATACGCCAGAGTAAGCACACTAGATCAAAACACATCCATACAGAAGGACGCTTTAGCTGCCTCTGGCTGTGATCGAGTATGGGAAGAACAAGCATCAGGAACAAGTAGGAACACCAGACCTGAACTTACAGCTGTCTTAAGCTATCTCAGACAAGGCGATACGCTAGTTGTAACGAGAGTAGATAGACTCGCTAGGAGCGTCAAGGACCTGCAAGACATTGTGTACGAACTCAAGGATAGAGGTATTCACTTACAAGCCATTGAGCAGCCTATAGACACCTCTACGGCAGCAGGGAAAGCCTTTCTGGACATGTTAGGCGTGTTTGCTGAGTTCGAGACAAGCTTAAGGAAAGAGAGGCAGCTTGAAGGCATAGCCAAAGCTAAAACTAAAGGTGTTTATAAAGGTAAGCAGCCGCTTTCTGACCATAAGAAACAGGAAGTTATTGAACTGTTCAAAGGTGGACTTAAGCAGGTTGATATAGTCAAACAAACAAACCTAGGCCGGACTACAGTTCACTCTATCCTAAAGACTGCAGGTCTTAAGTAAGCCGGCATCTCTTTGGCACAAGGTGCCTATATTATTGAACTTTCTATAACTGTCGAGTTAATCTTAGGCTCAGTACCAGTTTTTATTCCTGATAAGCATACGAGCATGTGAACCCAACATCATTAGCATCCGTTCACGCTCTAGCGGCTCTTTGTCATTGAATGCAATAAGGGCCATCTCCAGTGTGACCCTGTCTTCCAAAACTGTTATTGCCAAACCCACGCCCTCAAGGGTCAACTTAGAAAGGCGCCAGTATGAGCATTTCGCATTTACTTCTTCCAAATACGCTGTCATAAAAGGCACCCTTTCTCTTGTATCAGGGAGACGTCCAAACTGAAAATAAAACTCGATAGACCAAGCAGCCATATATCTAACTGAATCGGCTGCCTCATCAAACGTCAAAGTATTCCTTGAAAACATCATAGCAAACATCCTTTTTCACCTAGCAGTGCCAAGAACACTGCCAAAAAACACCAACCGTGCTATCTAGCACTATCTTATTATTTAACACGACACTGAGTGACTTAACAACCTTTTCTAAAGTATTAATGTGCACGACGGGCCTGCCCCACAAGTGCTCCAACCACCCAACTTTCCATTAACGTACCGTTACAGTAAATCATGCCAATGTTGCATTGGATGAGCAATCCTTAGCTTGTTATATAAAAGCTTTGTGTTTCTTGCTCATCTGTTTTTCTCCATACATGCATGGTTACTTCACCCCCTCTATTACACAACAAGGTACAAGCAATGATCGACATCAACACCTCAAACCCCACCACCTTAATTAAAGACTCGCGAAAGCAAGCACAGCTCCGCAAGCCGTTTATGGAACGACAACTACGGTTCACTAAAGAAGGCTACACAATTCTTAAGCAACTCCAAGCAGAACATGAAGACAAACTGCAGCGGAGAATAAGCGAAAGCGTGTTGCTAGATATCTTACTGACACAACAACCAAAAAAATACTCAATCTAAGGACGAACGAAATGACCAACTACCAGACCGTGAAGTGCACCAACCTTCGACCAGCTGTCAACGCTATGTGTAAGAACTGCGTAGCATCTGATATAGACAATAACTTCTTACCAATAATCGAGGACTGCATGGGATATTCGTGCCCCCTTTACGCAGTACGGCCAGTAAGAGGAAGTAACAACACTACCGTACCTGCCTTCAGCGTTCCTCAAATGATCGACCGAATTACTGTTATAGAAACACCGTAGAGCGCCTGACACTCACCTGATAATAAAACACTAACAGAGAAACTAAGGATGATATTAGCCCATGGAATTTAACCCAAACATGACCAACTATTATACTGATGCTAGCGCCGCCTTGAGTGGACTTAAAGAACGCCTAAGAAAAGGACGCCCTAGCCCAACAGAAACCCCGACAACGCTCCCTCTACATACCATTGAACTCATACCCAAACTGTTCCAACCCCGAGATATGAGACATGACCAAATTCAGTCCACCTATCACATAGAAAGCCTAACGAAAGCACTAGATTCAAGCGTATCTGGCTCCTTAAACCCTATAACGGTATGGTGGTCTGGCGATAGTTGGATTGTAATAGATGGGCACCACCGCCTTGCTGCATACGAAGCCCATCAAAGCTCCAAGAAGAAGCGTAAACATGGCCATAAGCACATGTCAGACATAAGCACGAAACGACCGCCTTTAGCGATTTCAGTTGTCGTGTTCTGCGGTACCCTAACAGAGGCTGTCTTACACTCAACTTCCGCCAACTCTCAAGATAAGTTACCAATGTCAAAGGACTCTAAACTAACAAGGGCATGGCAACTAGTAACAGTAGAACTAAAAGAACTTACGTTGGCTGCAATTGCCAGATCATGCGGCATACACAACCGCTCTGTATCGAACATGAGATCAGTATGGAACAAGGGCAAAGCTGAGTGTGATGAAGAACAGTTAGCCGAACTTAAATCACTAAGCTGGAAGCAAGCTCGTCATTGGAATAAGGACATTGAGAGCAACGAATGGGGAGCGGAAGAACGAGAAGCTGAAATCAATAGAATTCGGGATAGCCTAATAAAAACTTATGGAAAAACGCTACTACCTAAGGCCGCGCTGTTTGCTGAAGCTATAGAGCGGTATTCACCTGCTTTAGCACGCGAACTAATTGAGCATTTAATACCACAGCCTGTGGCAAATGGGTCAGACTTCTGTGAATGCAAAATGCGTGATGCTAGCTACTGGGATGACTGGGAAGAAGAGGAAGAGGGGGAGGAGGGGGAGGAAGAGTAAAGTAGGATATAGATTTTTAGTGCTCGACCGTGAACTCATGTATGTCTTGAAGGTACACCTACAGATTTGCCTAACATACGTAGGTAAGGGTATAAATAATAATTATAATACCCTGTCCATAGACTGTGTAGGTGATCTTCAAGATTGCAGTGATCATAGGTATAGAGCTACATTGCTTGGTTGGCGGCTGCGCCTCCTTTGCTCACTAATGTGTCGGCATACTCCGTATACCTTAATGGTGTTTGGTGCGTACGGTCCGCATATACGGAGTTCAATTAGGCATATATGATTCTGACTCACAAAGCCTTGTTGTCAATTCAGTTCCCTATTAGGGAATCGAACCTAGCTGCCTAAGCACCAGTTACAGCCCTCGCATATACCCCAGCCTTTGATGCCTACAGCATGTAGCTAGGAGACAACTTATGAAGCTTGTTATGACCTAAACCATGATATTTGTAGCAACACTTTGTAGCAGTATTTTGTAGCAAATAGTAGGCTTAAAGCATTGTTATTGTTGACTTTCAATGACTTGCACACAAATAGGTTCGACTCCCCCCATCTCCACCACATAGAAGTAACAAAAGGCAGCGTTTTCATTAACTTGGAGCGTTGCCTTTTTTATGCTGGGTCACTAACCACGAGATCGTCAACTCACACTACTTCCTCACTCC
>Ga0209495_1002170_pt1 | contig 13073 bp, 9 predicted proteins | sample EN1Hudsemesocosm_FD_184629 | JGI IMG/M metagenome (GOLD analysis project Ga0209495, IMG submission 184629) | Methane-oxidizing microbial communities from mesocosms in the Hudson Canyon - EN1E Hudson Canyon (SPAdes) (version 2) | ecosystem: Environmental > Aquatic > Marine > Cold seeps | place... | reverse complement strand
AAAAGATATCGTACAACTTTTGTTGCACAATGCGCAGCACATGGCGACAAGGGAAGAGGTAAAAGCCGATATAAATGAACTTAAAATTGAAGTTAAGGCAGATATAAATGAACTTAAAATTGAAGTGCATAACCTTAGGGATGGAGGAAAATCAGATATCAAAGAGCTCAAAGGTGGGTTTACAGCAGATATCAAAGAGCTCAAAGGTGGGATTACAGCAGATATCAAAGAGCTTAAAGATGAGCTTAAAGCAGATAGTAAAGAGCTAAGAGATGAGCTTAAAGCAGATATCAAAGAGCTCAAAGGTGGGTTTACAGCAGATACCAAAGAGCTAAGAGATGAGCTTAAAGCAGATAATAAAGAGCTTAGAACGGAGCTTAAAGCAGATATAAACCTACTGAATTCTAAATTCGATAGAATGCAATGGCTTATCGTTGCGACGCTTCTTTCAGTTTTCTTAAAAGATTACATACTGGGCTTTATTCAAACATAGTTTTCATTGCTCCTGTCGCCTGCATTATTGTATTGGGTTAAGCCAATTGACGTAGGATGCGCTAAGGATTTTCTACGTTTAAAAGCAAGCCTTATTTTCATGATATTGCCTTTTTCTCGAACTTGATGAAAATTCTCATGCCCAATTACTATAATTTAGCGATACATAATTAGCTTACCGAGTCACAGATATTTTGTATTATACCAAGCCCAAAAATCATGCTTAAACTCATACATCTAAAACCCCGTCATTCCGGCACGTTCCTAGCAGGAATCCATGTGACCACTATAGATTCTGTGCCCAGCTTGACTGAGTAGCATGCAAGAATGACGGTTTTTCTTGGTTATATGGATTTAAGTGTAAATATACTGGAGTTGCTATAACATGCCCCCTATAAAACTAATAAAAAAACAACACATCTGGCTACCTACACCACTAGGCTTAATCATAATTACCCTGGTTCTTTTATCAAGTTCTATTTTTACCCTAAAAAACCTAGCATACTACCTAGCGCAACAGCAAAGCATAAAATCCCCCATACTTATTGTAGAAGGCTGGATAAGCGAGCTAGCCTTAAATGAAGTCATAAAACATTACAAAACAGAAGATTACAAAATTATCATAACCACAGGCGGGATGATAAAAAAAAGAAATAGAAAAAAATACAAAAATTATGCCGAACTTGCCGCAGCCTACCTGCACAACAATGGCTTAAGCAATATAAATATAAAAATCTTACCTACACCAGGGGCTGTACAACATCGCACCTATTTAAGTGCAGTTACCGTCCGAAACTGGCTGCAACAACAAAATATAAAAACAAAACAAATCAACCTATACTCACAAGGCGTACATGCAAGAAGAACCAAGGCTCTATATGAAATGGTATTTGGAGAGCAATACAAAATTGGCATTAACGCAGTAAAAACAAAAGAATACAAGCTAGATAGCTGGTGGAAAAGTAGTATAGGTGCAAAATCTGTCATAACAGAAATACTAGGCCTAACTTGGATGAAATGTTGTTTTTATCCAGAGGAAATACCAATCTTACCAAGACAAATAGGGCATGTAAGCATTGAAAATGAGTGCGACTTTTCTTTGTAGTCGTCTAATAAAGTGGGATATTTTTAAAGAGTAACTGTAAGGTTTCACCGTGTTGTATCTGGCTTATACGAATTTCAATAATTTTATGCTTGAACTCATATGTCTAAAAAAGTCGTCACCCAATGTATATAGACATTTCAGGGTTTCATTTTAGTGTTTAATTTTTTTAATTATTCAGAAAATAGAGTGAATTTATCTTTGTGTAAGAAAAAAAGGTTTAGTGTAAATGCGCATATATAGGTTAAAATTTACGGAATTACACCTGCATTAACAGGTAAGTAAATGATTTTAATGACTAGGTCTGCTGTATGTACTTAGGTACAGTATATTTTAAGGACAAAAATTGTTTACAATAGGACTGGAACAAGTAGTGATTCATTAATTTTTTAGTGTTGTTATCACTTTGAGTTAGGGTGGCATTTTGAGGGTAAAAATATGAAAAATATGAAAAACATGAAAAATATATTAATAGTATTTTGTTTAGTTATAGTTGGGTGTAGCGGACCAAAATTATTATCATTGGCTGACGAGATAAATAAAGACATGGGAGAAAATCCACCTGCTGCAGGAGGGGATTCTTATTATGTCGATCCTTTACTTGGGAGTATGGATAACCCCGGAACTAAAGAGGCACCATGGAGTACTTTGGAGGAAGTAATTAAGTATAGCTTAATTGAAACTAAGAATGCTGATGGTGTCATAAGAAATCAAGGAGCTCCTGTTAAAGCGGGTGATTCAATTATATTAATGTCCGGTTATCATGGGCATGTCGTTATTAAAAAACACTTTAATGATAGTCAGGTTTCTGTTCAGGCAGAAATTGGAGAAAGTCCTGAGCTCGGATCTTTAACTATATTTGGGTCAAAGAACTGGAGTTTTTCTGGGTTGAAAATAAGTCGGTCGTTTGGTGGAGAGGAGGGGGTGCACTGGGGGATTGTTGCTATGGATTATGGTGTTTCCAATATTACGATTAAAGATTCATATGTATTTTCAACCGATGATTCGAGCTCTTGGTCGCTAGATGATTGGAAGTCGAAGGCATATAGAGGTATATATGTAGGGGAGCATAAAACTTCAAATATAACGATAGAAAATATATTTTTCCACAATGTTTTGAATGGAGTTTATTCATCTGCAGACAATACAGTTATACGCGGCTCAGTTATAGTGAACTATGCTGGCGAGTCTATCAAGCTACGTGGAAATAATGCGATAGTTAAGGATAATATTATTAGAAATAGTATAACGGGAGCTGGTGCAATTCGAATAGCCTCTGTTAATAAGTCAGCTGAGAATATAGCCATTATCAATAATATTATTATTGATAATGGCGCTAGCAAAGAAAATCAAAAATATTCCATAGGAATTGTGTCATACAACGATAAACTTACTAACTTTCAGGTAGTAAATAATTTAATTGTAACAAATTCGCTTTATGGAATGGTATTGGGTGGTTTAAATGCATCTAATGTTGCAGATAATATAGTTGTTGGTACGGCTGGCGGTGTTAATGCAATACTTAATATAGGAGGAGGAGGAGGAGATACAATTATTAATAATAAGGCTCAAAAAATGAGAATTAGTCTAACTGATTCTGTTGAGCAAGATAATATAATAATGAGCCCTTTACCAGAGTTGTATAATAAAATATTAGCATCAGAATTAGAAACGAAAATGCAGGGAATTGCTAAAAACTATGGTTTAGTATCCAAAGAATCAGGATTGTTAAAATTAGATTTGCTGGCTATGAACTTGCCAATTTCTGAACCGTTTACTGAATGGTATTCTGCTAATTTAACTGTTGATAATTCGCTGGCAATTGATACAAGAGATAAAATAATTGCAGAAGAGCCTATTTTTGCGTCAGCAAATTCATTAATACAGTATGGTGTTACATGGACGTTTAGTGAAGGTGTTGAGTACGGGCAGTTTATTACTGGAGATTATTATGTAATTGATAAAGGAGTTGGCGTAACGGTAGTTTCAGTAAATCCATTAAGTAATGCTGAGGGAAATGGTTCAATGATTAACCCAGTACCGGGTGGTGGTCAGGGGTTTACTGTTAGTGGGTATGATTATAAACCAGATTTATCTGTAAGCTTTCCCATTTCCTTGCAAGCTGGTGACGCTTTGTTGTCGTCAATAAGTAATGATGGTACAGAATCAAAAGATTGGGCTAATCAAAATATTAGCAAGCAAGCAAAGCTAAAAACAGTAGCTGTATTAACTGTACTGTCAAAGCACCCGCCAGCAGGTACTTTTCGCCCGTCTTATTCTGATAGAAATCAGACCTTATATAATGTTAGTCAAATTGATTTGAGTGTGCTCCCTGAAAAGAAATTGACAGGGACTTCACCATTACATGCCGGATTTGGAATTTTAGAGTATTTTGAAAGGGGTATGGAGAGACCATGGATCTTGTTTGGAAGTGATTGGATGTCTAGGTCGATACATCCATTTGACAATATGAATAACTATCATGAAAAAGTAGGGATTTTTCTTAGTGAAGCATCTGTGCTACTTACCTCTGAGATACCAAATAAAGAGCTTTTAATGCACAGGTTTATTCAAGTTGGAATTGATTATCATTACAATCACACAGATTCATCACGATGGGCATGGCCTGAAGTATTTACAGGGCTGTTGCTAGGTGAACCTGATATGTATAATTATTGGATTAGTAACCCAGATAAAAGAACGCCACGAGGGCATGAGAAACTTTACTACCTTGATGATGTTGTTGCATCGACTGAGTCTGCAATTATCCCAGTCAATCAAACATGGGTTGACTGGAGTACATCTACTGGTAAATATGTTGGTTTTCGAAAGCAGGCTGGTCAAGAATATGAGCATTTACACCCATCAGAGTGGTTATGCTACAAGCCTGATTGTAAGGCAGAGTTATACCGAGTTCAACATGATGTATACCCACTTATTGGTTTAACATTATCTAGTATTCTTGTTGATAAGCAGGTATCGCTTGATGTGAATTCTATGTTGGCACATGACCCAATACGTGACTATGCTGATAGATGGATGTCTAATGTTTTTAATGCAGGAGTTTATAATGCTTCAGGTAGAACTTACATACAAGAGATGAAAGAGTATACTGATATTACGATTTACAGCTATAGGTATGGGAAGGGCGGGTCGAAATTTATTGACGAAATGTGGCATATGTATCGCTAATGATTGATAGTAATGTAGCTGCTCTACAATTTAGGCGGCAATGGTATATTGGACTGCAGGCACCTGATATTGATTTTCATTGGAAAAAACACCCGCTGACGGATGGTTTTTTTTTATATGTTCACACTGATCAGGTGGTTGATTTTTGTATCACTAGTAGTATTAGTATTGCTGTTATTGGTTTGGCATTTAATCCTCAGGTACCACGAGAAAATATAGCATCAAAAATTGCGTCTATTGCTCATGATGAAGAGAAACTTTTAAATGAGCTTGAAAATTTAGCGGGTTCTTATGTAATTATCATGTATGCAAAAGGCTTACTAAAGCTATTTAATGATGCGGGTGGTTTAATGGGGGTTTTTTTTGAAAAGCTTAAAGCTGCTTCATCATTAGCACTATTATCACCGCTTGAAAAGGATGAATTAATAGATGAAAACTATAAATTTATACAGGGTAATGACTGGTATACAGGGAGTAATACGGCTTATATTAATAAAAAAAAACTGATTCCTAATTGCTCCTTAGATTTAAATACTGGCAAATCTAAAAGGTATTGGCCTATTGGCGACTTTACTCAACTATACCAAAAAAAGACAGATGAAGAGTTGGTGGAAATGATTATAGTTTTACTAAGGGCTATGATGTCAGGTGCTGCTTTGAAGGGCGATTTATTGATTTCTCTAACTGGGGGGCAAGATAGTAGAGTTGTGCTGGCAGCTAGTGAATCTATTTGGAGTAGTCAGAAATTCTTTACTATTTCAGGTAAAGATATCGATAAGGATGATATTAGAATTGCTGGGCTGTTGGCTGAAGTAACTGGTATCAAACATAAATTTTATCCCTTTGTTTCAACACCTGATTGGCTATATAAGCTATATGATGAAATTTGTGCGGATGAATCAATTGGTGTGCGTAGAGAAATTTCTGGAACATGCTACCAAATTGATAATTCAAAGGCTATACATGTAAATGGTAATTATGGGGCACTTTGCAAATCATATTATTGGCATAATAAAAGTCCTAAGTCATTTAAGCAATCCTCAGTTATGCGTGATTTCGCTTCGCCAAGTAAAGCAACGGTTGAAGGTATAAATGAATGGACTAAAACACTACCAGATTTAAAAGCAACACAAAAATATAATTTGTTTTATTTAGAACAAAGAGGTGGTCGATGGATTTCTGCAGGGGAAAATAGTTCAAGGTTGTTTTATGAGACATTTTCTCCATTTAATCATAGATTGCTTTTTACTTATATATGTAGTTTATCTGAAGAGTTACAATATGGTGGTAAATTACTTAAACTATTAACAGCGCGAATGGCGCCAGAAATATCGAATATTCCTTACGCAAAAGCACGTAGAAACTGGTCTAAATATATACCTGGTAATGTGAAAAATAAAATTAGGATTTATTTAAAGAAGCTAAAAGGGGGCGTTTGGGATTGACTGTCACAATTAGGAGTGCAGGTTTTGATTTTAGATGATTAGCAATGGTCATGGCAATAGCTGATTTTTAGGAGGTATTGCTTTAAGTGATTGTAACTTTTAACGTAAGTTAACCTATGGCTCTACAGAGTCCCTTGAAAACCAATAAATGTGAAGTATGTTTTTAGGCGTGGGCTAAAATAGCTACTTTTCACGACCTACCTGTGATGTAGGCACCAAGAAAAATAGCAAAGGTATCAAGCAGCTGAAACAGTAGGGTATAAAGGAGGCGAAGTACTGTTGTGAGGTGGTAGCGCACTTAAATATTAATTTGGCGGATGTGTTGTTAAAGTTAAGAAGCCTGTAAAATTAATACATCATTTAATGTTTGGTACTTTTAGTACTGAGCAGTAATCAAATGATGTGGCTTCTAGGGTAAGGCATTATTACTTTACTCTAGAAGCCACATAAGGCACGTTATTTAAAATATAAAAAGAGGGTATTTGCTAGCTAATTTAGAAAAACTAGAAATGAGAGTTATAAGCAAATACTGCATCTTGTTAAACCTGGGATTTTACAAGATGTTCTAAAGTTAAAAATAACGCGCTTTATAGTAATATATGAGAATATTGTATAAAATAAAAAACACGGAGAGCTTCTATCACAAGTTTATATGGTCAAATCTTACGAGGAGCAAGTTGGACATTTATTCTTAAAATAATATCTTTAGGAATTGGATTTATATCAAGCATACTAATAGCTCGTATTCTTGGAGTGGAAAAATATGGGGAGTACTCATATGCTATTACAGTTGTAGGGATATTAACTATGTTGTCTGTATTAGGCTTCCCTATGTTAATTGTTAGAGAAGGAGCAAAAAATATAGTTAACGAAAACTGGCCTTTACTTCGAGGACTTATTCGGCTATCTCATTTCGTAGTTATTCCCTTTTCATTATTATTATCTTTATTAGCTGTAATTCTAGCTCTAGAAATAGATGATAAGTCTAACTCATCAATAGTGATAGCAGTGATATCTTTACTGCCATTAGTAGTTGTTAGTGCTGCTATTCAGTTGCAGGCTTCTGTTTTGCAAGGGCTCAAGTTTATAATTGCTAGCCAAATCCCTAGTTTGATTATTCAGCGTGTTGGTTTTATAGTAATACTTTTTCTGTTAGTGTTTTTCTGGCAGGAGAAGGTGACATTATTTAATGTGATTGCTATCCAGATAAGTATGTCATTTGTTGCACTTATTTGCAGTTATATTATGTATAAAACTCGGTTACCCAAACAGTTAGGACTGACTTCACCCTCCTATAATACCTTAAGTTGGATAAAGTCAGCAGCCACTTTTTTATTAATTAGTGGTGTTTATTTAATTAACAAACAAACAGATATATTAATGATAGGTTTTTATTTGGAACCATCCAAAATTGGAATTTATCGTGCGGTTATTCAAGGTAGCGACCTAGTGGTTTTAGTACTTATTGTCGGGAATCTAGTTATTCAGCCTCATATTGCTAGTCTTTATGCGAAAGGAGACACAGTCAAGTTACAAAAATTAATTACGCGCACAGCACGTATTATAATGCTTTCATGTTTACCTATGTTTATCAGCCTTTTATTTTTTGGTGATTATTTTTTAACGCTATTTGGTAATGAGTTTATAGATGGAACAAAGTCACTAACAATATTAGCAACAGGACAACTTGTAAATGTATTTTTTGGCTCAGTAGGGGTTGTTTTGAGTATGGCGGGCTATGAGCGAGATACGTTATATGGTGTTGCAATAGCAGCAATAGTCAATATTGTTCTTAATATGATTTACATACCTGAATGGGGAATAGAGGGGGCTGCTTTTGCCTCATCAGTTAGTTTGGTAATCTGGAATATCATACTCGCCGGTATGGTTAATTATCGGACGGGGTTGCATACAACAGCACTAGGTGTTATTAGGTTAAAATAAATAGTTATATATTCTTCAGTGAATATTTGGAGGTTAAAATGAATTGCTCTATACCTAATTTTTTTATTATTGGTGGTCCAAAATGTGGAACAACCGCACTTAGTGCTTATTTAAAAGAAAACCCACAGGTGTTTTTTTGTGAGCCCAAAGAGCCGCATTATTTTAATGATGATTACTTGGATCGGGGTGTTATAACCGAGGCGGATTACCTGCGATTATTTGAAGGAAGAAAGGAGCAGCATAGGGCTATTGGAGAAGGCTCTGTTCAATATCTTCGATCAGAATCAGCCGTTAAAAATATATTAAAATTTAACCCTGAAGCAAAGTTTATCTTAATGCTAAGAAACCCAGTTGAGGTAGCTTATTCTTACCATTCTCAGGCAGTTATAAGCCACGGTGAAAATGTTACCGATTTCAGAAAAGCCTGGAATTTGAGAGGTGAACGTAGAGTGGGTAAAAAGCTGCCTCATAGGAAAAAAGAAAGAAAAGTATTTGTTTATTCTGATATCGCAAAGTTTGGTGAGCAATTAGATCGTTTATTTTCTTGTGTTAATAAAAGCAATGTGAAAATAATATTTTTTGAAGATTTTAAAAATAATACTCTTGCTACCTACAAAGATACTTTGCAATTTCTGGGTGTTGACTACGATGGTAAAATAGACTTTCCTGTTATCAACCAAAGTAAAAAATATAGATTTATGCTGTTTGAGCGCTTTAGAAACAATATTGTATATTTTAAAGAAAAATACAATATTCAAATTAAGACAGGTTTATTATCCTACTTTAGAAGAAGAAACGTAAAAGTCATTCCTAGAAAAAAATTATCTATTGAATTTGAAAATGAGTTAAAAGAGTATTTTTTAAGTGACATATTGAAAATTGAGGCTATGACAGGAAGGGATTTAAGTCACTGGAAAAAAAATATTAATTAGAAGGAGTGCCTTATGAAAATATGCTTAGTGAGTATGGAATGGCCGCCTTATAGCGGAGGAATTGCGACCTATATGTACGCCCTAGCACAAGGGTTAAGCAAAATTGAGGGCAATCAAGTAACAGTACTTACTGCAGAAAGGAACCCAGTAAATATTCCTGGTATTGATATACGTTGCGTTGCAATAAACTTACCTAAAAGTGATTTTTTTAGTAAATTGACTAAATGGAAAATGGAGCCATTTGATTTTTGGGCAAAGGCGGCATTTAATTATTTTACTAAAAATTTCTCTTCCAAAGATTTTGATATTATCGAATCTGCTGAATATGGTGCTTGGGCAAGATATTTTACAAATCAAAAAATTCCACTTGTAACACGATGCCACAATACGACAAAAATTGTTTGGTCAATTAACTGTCAAAACAGAGGGTCCTACTTTATGCCTACTTGGGTAGCATTCCAAGATTATAAAGAAAGAACACAGACTTTATTCAGCTCAGGAATAACAGCACCAAGTTATTCATTGGCGAATCACTTGGCTCTTCAGTGGAATTTGGATAGATCTAGTATAAAGGTGATTCCTAATGGCATTGATACCAATCAATTTAGCCCTGCTAAAAGTCAGCTTGCTTCTCCAGTCCGTGAGATTTTATTTATAGGAAGGTTTCAGCTGGGCAAGGGGATATATGATTTTTTGGAAGCTATCATACCTTTATTAGAAAAATACCCTGATACAATTGTGAAATTTGTTGGGCGTGATATGCCTGCGCCACAGCAATATGCCAGTTTTGGAAAAACAGCCTCTGAAGTAATCAAGAAAAAAATACGACCTGAATTAGCGGAAAGAGTCATTATAGTACCGCCAGTGCCGCAACAAGAGACTATTGAGTATTATAGAAATGCCTACTGCGTTGTTATTCCAACGCGTGGATATGAGAGCTTTTCATATACCTGCTTAGAGGCGATGTCTTGTGGTTGTAGTATTGTTGCTACAAATTGTGGAGGGCCTTCTGAGTTGCTAGTTAACGGTGAAAGTGGAAACTTGGTTGAACCGGGAAATATAATTGCTATTCGAGAAGCGATAAACTTAATTTTGGCTGATAACAAGCTGGCTAAACGTTTTTCTTTGAATTCTAGAAAAGTTGCTATAGAAAAATTCGATGTTAATACAATGGCTGAAAAAACAAATGAATACTATCAACAAGTTTTGAGTTTATATGAAAAAAAGCATTAAAATTAAATTTGAGACTTTTAATATGGAAGGTGTTGTCACCTCGCCAAAAAACCAAGTTAAAAGTGGCGTCATATTTGCTTATTTAGGGAAAAGAATGTGAAATCATTAGGGGAAATAAAAAAAATTTCATTCATCATTAGAGTTCGTGATGCTGAATTAGATTTAAAGGCTTGCTTAGGGGCACTTTCTGAGCAGGTGGGTATTGATGGAATTGAAACTGAATTTATTGTTGTTGATAATGAATCAAAAGATAATTCTGTAGCGGTGGCCAAAAGTTACCATGCAAAAATTATAACGATAAAGCAAAGTGAATTTAGTTGGGGTAAGGCTTTAAATGATGGGATAGAAATTGCTTCGGGTGATATTTTGATTATTGTTTCTGCTGATACTATTGCTGAAAATGAGTATTTTGTAGCGCATATGGTTACACCATTTTTAGAAGACGATAGTGTATGTGCTGTTTATGGTAGGCAAATTCCTAAAAGTGATGCCCCGCTTGATGAGCGGGTTAGATTGAAAAGAAAATTTCCTAGCCAATATCAAGTTGTTGATAGTACAAATGATATTGATAAATCAGGAAAGGGTACGTTTTTTTCGAATGCTTGTGGTGCTATCAGGAAGTCGCTTTGGATAAAACTACATTATGACGAACAAATTCCAGCGGCTGAGGAGTGTGTTTGGACATATGAAATGCTTCAATTAGGATATAAGTCAGTCTATATGCCGCAAGCAATGGTATACCATTCTCATAATGATTCTATCATGCGTTCAACTGTTCGTTTTATTGAGCTTATTTATAAAAGTACAAAGCTTCAAAAAAAAGACGTTAGCATGCTTACCATTTTGCATTGGTGTTTAAGTAGAGGAAAATCTCAAATTATTAATTGTTTAAAGTTTAATTGTTCGGTATTTGTAAAGTTTCACGCGCTTATGCGGTTACCTTTTGAGTTTATTTCCATGGTGATTTTATATTTATTTTGGGATACGAAATTTCAAAAAAGTATTCGCTCATTTTTGTGGGGGAAGTAAAGGGCTATGTTGAATCTTGAAATGGAATTTAGAACTCAAAAATAGAAGGCAGTTAGCTATTAAAATTTTGAGAAAATACGACTTACTAGTCAATAACTAGGGTCAAAAATGAACAGGCAAGAATAATTTACTTGTTTGTACCTATGTTTGAGATGTTTTGATAAACAGAGAGCAATAAGCAGAATTATAATGATGTAAGGCAATTACATTGGGCTGATGTGCTCATTAGGTTTGTATGGCGTACAAAATGCAATGGTTCAGATGGTTAAATAATTTTAGAGTGGTTTGGAGGTGTTTTGAGCGTTAACATGGCGGGGTCTTTATTAGGTGGTCAAACAACGCTTCATGCAGTAGGGGTTTCTGTTTTAGTAGTTCTTGTCATAATAGCGTTAAAAGTTCCTCGCCATTATTTAGCTATGCCACTTTTATTTCTTACGGTGTCAATCCCTAGTGCTCAACGGGTTGTCGTGGCTACGCTAGACTTTAATTTTGTTAAAATACTTGTGTTGGTCTGTCTTGCTCGTATCTATAGTAATAAAAAAGCGTATAAATTTCATCTGGAAAAACCTGATATTATTTTGAATTATTGGATGTTTTGGTCTATTTTTTCGTACGGAATTTTGGTAGGCGGCTTTTCAGGAGTAGTTACGCGTACTGGGTTTATGATTACTGCTGTTGGCTCTTATTATATTGGTAGGGCATGTATCAGAACAGCCGAAGATATTAAGAGGGTTACAATATTCATAGGTTTACTGGCAATACCGATGGTGTTCTTTTTTCTAATTGAGCGTGGGACTGGAAAAAATATGTTTTCTATTTTTGGTGGAGTGCCGGATATTACATTAATTCGGAAAGGCAGATTGCGTTGCCAAGGGCCATTTTCTCACCCAATAATGGCGGGTGTTTTTTGGGCTAGTTTCCTGCCTTGGCTCGGGGCCCTCTGGTTTAGTAAAGCTGTTGCAATGTATAAAATTGCTATTTTTATAGGGTGTGTTGTAATTATTATTGCTAATACAGCATCTAGTACGCCCGTTATGGCAGTGCTGTTCACCTTGCTGGGGTTTTATATATTTACTATCAGGCATAAGTTACCATTCATTAGAAAAAGTATGGTTCTGATACTTATTTCTCTTCATTTAGTTATGGAAAAGCCGGTGTGGCATCTTATTTCAAGGATAGATATTAGTGGCGGCTCTACAGGGTGGCATCGATATCACCTTATTCAAGAAGCAATTAATCATATAGGTGAGTGGTGGCTAGTGGGACTGCGTTCAACCGCTCATTGGGGTTATGGATTAGAGGATGTAACTAACCAGTACCTTCTTGAAGGTGTGCGGGGGGGACTGGCTGGAATGGTATTATTTACCGTTTTTTTATTTAAAATTTTTACCATTATAGGTCGTGCAATAAAAGTTGCTGACTCTAAAGAAGAGTTATGGATATACTGGGCGTCGGGTGTTATGTTATTTGTTCATATGATGAATTTTTTAGCGGTCTCTTATTTTGGCCAAGTGACAAGTGCTTTTTTCTTATTACTTGGGGGGGTTGTTTCTGTAACAGGTAATAAAGTGAGGGCAGTAAAAAATGAGTTATGAAGTTTCTATTATTATAGTCAGTTATAATACAAAAGAAATGACGATAGAGTGTATTAAGTCTGTTATTGAGCAAACAAGGCAAGTGAAATATGAATTAATTGTATTTGAT
>Ga0209495_1002169_pt1 | contig 13073 bp, 1 predicted proteins | sample EN1Hudsemesocosm_FD_184629 | JGI IMG/M metagenome (GOLD analysis project Ga0209495, IMG submission 184629) | Methane-oxidizing microbial communities from mesocosms in the Hudson Canyon - EN1E Hudson Canyon (SPAdes) (version 2) | ecosystem: Environmental > Aquatic > Marine > Cold seeps | place... | reverse complement strand
GCTATCAGAACTGACATTAATAGACCCTTGCGTTGTTAGGTCCATACTTGTGGTACTCGCAAAGTCTAGTGTTGATGTATTTCCTATACCACCTGTTGCCGTTAAATCAACATACCTAGCACTAATATCAGCGGTAGTCGCTAATAAATCATCATTAACTACTTCATTAATAGTACCTGTAGAGTTCAGGGTTACAGTATCCCCTGCCACAAGGCTACTAAGTGAAATATCACCTTGCGCCCTTAAATAAATGTCACCTTGCGCCGAAGTTGACAATAGTTGAGTATTATTGTGTGTACTAATACCACCACCTACAGAACGGACATCTATTAGGTCAAGACTTGAAATATTACCTAACTGAATATCTCCTTGTGCCTCGAGGTAAACTCTGTCTCCCACCGAGGTTAACTGCCCCCCTGCCAACATTTTCAACTCACCACCGCTTGAACCTATATCTAAGCGAGCATTACTCGTCAGATTAGTCAAAATAATATTGCCTTGCGCTTCAATAAAAAGAGTGTCATTAGCTGATACAGCACTCCCCACTGCCATTAGGAAATCGCCCTTATCACCAACACTATTATTCAAGCCAGATTTTAGATAAATATCACTACCAGTTCCGGTGGCTGTTAAGTTATTTTGTAGCTGAATATCATCGCCTGCATTGAATGATATCTCTCCGATTTGTGTAGAATCTGATAATAATAAAATATCTTGGCCAGCAGTTACCGACAAACGATTAGAGCTTAAGGTATTACCGACATTTGCATCTCCTAAACTAACATTTCCATCAGTAGACTCTAAAAAAACGTAACCATTTCCAGTTGCAAAGGAGTTGATAGTCAGCACATCATCTGTTTTCAAATTAAAATTTAAATTACCTGCTTTATTTAAGCCTTTATCTATATTTAAAGTGCTTCCATCACTTTGGTAGTTAAAATCGAGGTTAGCGGTGCCATTATCATTATCAAGAACTTGATAAGTTTTTACTTCGGTACTATTGTTGATTAAATCTAATTTTAAATCAGAAAGAATAGCATCAGTACTAACAGAAATATTGCCTTCTGTTGTTATGAATAAGTTACCTGAATTTGCAATATCAAGTGTTGACCGATCACCAACGCCTTTCGCCCCATTAAGAGTAACAGCTCCCGAGGTCATTAAATTATCACTGCTAGTATTAAACAACTCATTAATAGCGCCCTCAGTTGAGTTGATACTGATATGTCCTGCACTATCAAGGGTATTTAAAAACACATCCCCTTTTGCTGCTAATGTAATACTCGAGCCTGTTGATTTCAGCTGGCTATCAGCCGTCATGCGGAGAGCATCTAATTGAGACCTAACGTATAAACTATTCTGGCTTTGAATATTTGCTAGCTGAATTTCCCCTGGTGCAACTAAACTGACAGACCCTAAAACTTGTAAGCTTGTTGCTTCGTTCATCAAAATAGAGCCTAAATCAGAGGCATCCAAATTTTGTCCCGCAGTAAAATTTAGGTCACCCGAAGTAGTAAGGTCATTTTTAATGAAAATATCATCACCAGCAGACAGTGATACTGTAGATGTTTGAGTTGCCATACCCTCAAGAATAATATCTTTTGCTGCCGTAACTGTTAATCGGCTTGAACTTAAATCAAGCCCTTCCGTATTTCCTATCTGTACATCAGCTTGTGTGGAATGCAGCGTTACGGAACCTGTCCCTGTTTTAAAGGTATTAATTGCAATACCTTGATCAGTTGTTAAAGAAAAGTTTAAATTCCCTGTTTTATTTAAGCCGTCAGCTATCGTTAATGTACTACCATCATTAAGGAAATTGATTTTTAAATTAGGATTACCTTGCTCAAGATCATTATCAATTAAATTAAATGTTTCAGTCGATGTTTCGGGGTTTAGCGTTAAATTCAGGCTAGTAACAACCGCACTGGTACTCAGATTTAAAGAGCCATTAGTATTTAAGTTTAGGTTGGCGGAATCATTTAAATCTAGTACCGATAAATTTCCTATGCCGCCTAAGCCGGTTAAATTAACAAAGCTAGCGCTAATATTATCAACTGCATCATCGCGAACTTCATTAATAGAGCCCTCCGCTGTTAGCTGTACTGAATTTGCAGAAATAGAGCCTAAAAGGATATTGCCTTCTGCATTCATAGTAACTGAGCCATTACCTGAATCAATTACTGCAGAATCTAACATAGTGATATCAGAACTTCCCTCTATTACTCCATACTCTGAGCCAGTTTTTAACTCTGTATAGCCACTACTATTAATATTTTTGTTAATAGTAATATCATCCCCTGCACTAATGTTTGCTCGGTTTAATGTTAATGCTCCATCCAAAGTGACATCATGCGCGCTTAATAAAATGAGGCTACCCTCTGCAATATCTACTTTACTGAATTGCAAGCTATCATCACTAATGATATTAAGCTCTAAAGCACTATTACTTGCTAAAATATCTTTTGCTTGTAACAGACTCGCATCTGTAGAGGCATCAATTAATGTATTCGCTGCTAAGGCTGTATTTTCTACTAACTGATAAACTTGTGCGCTTTCTGATTTTAAATCTAAGTTAAGTTCTGTTAAGGCTGTATTAGTTGTTAACTTAAGGTCACCCCCTGTATTGATAGTAAGCTTTGAGCTACTTGCCATATCTAATACTGATTGACTACCTACTCCTGTTGCAGCTGATAAGGTAACTGAGCCCCCTGTTTGAAAATTAACAGTTGCATCATTAACGGCTTCTTCAATAGAGCCTTGAGTTGAAGAGGCAATAATAGAAAAATTATTTCCACTAACGAGCTTATTAACTTGAATATCTTTATCGGCAATTAATTCTACTTTTCCCAGCGCACTGACTGTAGCTGCTGAAGACATTGCAATATCACCCTGCTGGGAATTTATCGATATATACCCATAATCTTCATGATTGGCATATTGCCTAGTTGCAGTAACAAGACTGTTTAACTCTATCTTTCCTTCAGCAGAGGTAATACTTATCGAATTCCCGCTATAAATAACATTATTATTATCATAATAATAATAGTTATTATGATTACTACTAATACCTTCTAATTTAATATCACCTTCTGCAAAAACATCAACATGCCCTTCAGCAACTATCTGCGTATCAGTTGCCATCGAGATATGTCCTAGCGTGAAATTTTCTGTATCCTTTCCTGCTCGAAGAGTAACACTGCTAACTAAATTAATATCACCTAATAAGTTAACTGAACCTTTACTTGACCTAATATCAACATTGCTAGCAGCATTAATACTATTTACAATAATTTCATTATTAGCATCTAGGTCTACACCATTTCCAGCCTCTAAAGCATTGTCAATACTTAACTTATCTGCGGCATCAACGCCTAAATACCCCGTTTTAATAATATTATCTAGTTGAGTTTTATCTCCTAATAAAATACTGCCTGAATGAGTATTTAAATTTACTGAGTTAGTTGTATTTAACTCATTTACATCAATATCACCCGCGCGAGAGGTTAAATTGATATAACCACTTCCTGTTAATAAGCTATCAATGGCAATCGTATCATTGGTATTCAAGGTAAAATTCAAACTGCCGGTAGCGACACTTACATTACTACTGCTAAAGGTCGTTCCATCACTTTGTGCGCTAAAGTCAAAATTTGCTACACCCGTGTTATTATCAATAATACGATAATTTGTGGAACCTACAGTATTAGTAAGATTGAAGTTTACGTGAGTAATCGTACTATCTGCACTTAAATTGATAGAACCTTGTGTTGTTAGGTCTAACTCTCTAATATTAACTAAACCTAAGTTTGAATGATCACCAATACCAGAAGCTGATTGCAAATAAACGTAGCCAGATCCACTACGTAGGTTATTGCCCGTGTGATTTACCGCACTATTAATAGAGCCTTCGCGTGAATTTAAGTAAGGGTTGTAACTACTATCAACAAAGCCCAGTACTATATCCCCTTGAGCATTTAAGCTAACTGTACCTGCTGTTGACTGAAGACTGGTATCAGCCAACATTTTTATTTTTCCTAAACCACTACTGGATATATTTGTTAAGTTCACATTCCCAGTGGCAACAATATTTTGTTGCAATACAATATCTTTCTGAGCATTAACATTAAGTATATTGGTGCTTAAATCAACCAGCCCACCTTCAGTTCCTAGCTGAACACCATCAAATGATGTTAATGCAACTGAACCCAAGCCTGTTGCAAAAGAGTCTATAACAATAGATTCATCTGACGTTAAGGTAAAATTTAAATTTCCTGTTAAATTAAGACCTTTATCGATACTCAGTGTATTTCCATCACTTAAGTAATCAAAATTTAAATTAGCTGTCCCCGTATCATTATCAATAATTTGGTAATGACGAGCTTCGCGCTCATGGTTTCTTACATTAAGCATTAGATCAGTAATATTAGTATCACTACTTAATGCAATATCCCCTTGTGCGCTAACCTCTAAGCCATAAGTATTCTTTAAGTCTACTACTGAATCAAATGAGCCTATATTGTTAGACGATGTTAGAACAAGACGTTCAGCAATTAAATTATCATCTGTGTTATTGAGTACTTCTGCAATGCTTCCTTGTGCATCTAACGTTATTGAGCCAGCACTACTGACGCTAGTTAATAAAATATCACCTTCAGATTCTATTCTGAGACTTTCACCCAAACTATTTAATTCTGAGCCTGCAAGCATTTTTATATCAGCCCAACCCTCTTTATTTGTTGCTTTATGGCTAAAGGTTCCATCTCTGTCAGAATAGATAGAAACACTCCCACCTGAAGAAACGATATTTTCAATAACAATATCATCACCACTAGCGATATAAATACTACTCGTTGCTGTAAGTTTACCTAAAATAACAACATCATTGTTTGCATCTAACTCAATACTTCCAGCTGTTATTTCACCACTGGCTCCTAGGCCTAAAGTTACCCCCCCTTTATGTGATGTAAGAGAAACACTGCCATTGCCAACATGAAAATTATCAAGCACTATCGAGTCACCTGTTGTAACAGATAAACTTAAATCGCCTAATTGAGAGCCGCTACCGGTTAATGTTAACTTATGATCAAGGCCTGTTGCAGCTCCTGCTATAAAATGGTTAGGTGTTCCAGGAACAGTACTATTATCGTTAATACGGTAACTACGGCCAGCTGTATTAGGTGATAAATTTAAGCTTAAATCATTTAAGTTAGCCTGACTATTAACATTAATACTACCTTGTGTCTTTAAAGATAAATCAGTTACAAGACCTAAATCAAATTCTGATAGATTACCAATTCCCTTATTAGCAGCAAGATTAACTGAACCGGTAGTTTCTATATTGACACCAGTACCAGTGGACTCATTCAGGCTACCATTAGAACTCCTTAAACTTACGAAGCCTGCACCGGTTGATATTTGTCCAACTAATATGTCTGCCGTATAGGTTGATAAAGAAAAATTTAAGTCGCCGTTACTAACATCAACTGAGTCAAGGTTTATCGTTCCTGCCCTTGCACTTCCGGTAACATTAAGATTCCCCGTTCCCTCAAATGCATCTTGTATTTGGTATTGTGCATCCTTTGTACCTGGGTTTAGATCCATATTTAAGAAGCTAATAACGCCTGTGTGCGCAATATCTATATCACCATTACTAGATAAATAAAATTCACCTGCTCCTTCAGTATCTAAGGTTGATAAATTACCACTACTAGCTGCGCTTAATTGAATATATCCGCTTGTATTAGTGGTTAAATTAACCGCCGTATTATCAACACTCTCATTAATCGAGCCCTCATACGAGGTTAACCGAATCGAAGAATCACCTTTAACTGAATTTACAGATATATCTTTTGCAGCAGTAAAGTAAACATCATTGCTATCAATACTGGCAACTGATGACATATTGATACTACCTTCGCTAGCACTAATTCTCACAGCTCCACCGGGGGGTGTTATCTTTCCATTTAATGCTACATTTCCAGTCTTTGAGTGAACCTCAATGCTTCGATACATTGCTGTACTGATATTTTCTAAAAAGACATTAGAAAATGCTGAAATATCAATATCAGAACTACTCGTTACAGCACTGAGGGTAATACCTTTATTAGACGCTACGTTAACAGAGCCGCCACTAAATAGTGGACTCGCAACAACTGTTTCCTTATCAGAGCTGCTACTAATAGTCCCCATTCTTAATATACTATCTGTTTGGCTCGCATCACCTAAAGTAATGCTTCCATTGTCAGCAGATAAATCAACACGACCATTTCCCACGTCAATTGCTTTAATAGCAAGACTGCCATCAGTACGGAGGTTAAAATTTAAGCGACCACTTTCAACTGTAATTTTTTCACTATTAAAAACACCTAAATTCCGCTCTGCGGTAAAGTCTAAATTGCTAATGCCGGTATCATTATCAGTTAGCTTAAAGCTGGTTTGTTCCGTACTTGCTCCTAAATCCAGTAGAATATCAGTAATAACTTGATCAGTACTTAAAGAAATTGAACCGCTAGTTTGTAGACCTAAACTACTAATTCCTGCCAAGTCTAATGTTGATATATTACCAATGCCTCCAGCGGCTGAGAGTGTAAGTTCTCCAGAACTTTGCAGGTTATCGGTATCATCATTGACTATTTCATTGATAGCACCTTCTTCAGAAGTAATACTCAGTACATTTGTACTTTTAATCGTCCCGACTAATACATCCGATAGTGCATTAATAGCAATATTATTTGCAACACCTTCATCTACTCGAGTACTTCCTGCATCAGAAGTAATATTCAGTGTATGTGTACTTTTAACCCTCCCGACTAATACATCCGATAGTGCATTAATAACAATATCATTTGCAGCGCCGTCATCAACTCGAATACTTCCTGCAGCAGAATGTAATTCAATATTTCCAGCACCTAAATTAAAAGAATCAATGACTAAGCTGTCATCCGTCTGCAAAATAAAATCTAAATTACCAGCTTTATTTAAACCTTTATCAATAGTTAATAAAGCCCCATCACTCGCATAGTTAAAATCTATATTAGAAATATCATTATCATTATCAACTAGGTGATAATTTGCCGCGCCCCCCTCTTTTGTTGCAACAGTAATTGATAGGCGCTCTAAAATGGCAGAGTCACTAATATTGATATTACCTTGAGTTGCTACGGCTAAATCCGTTACTCCAGCTAAATCTAGACGATTTTGATTACCTAAACCAGAATTAGCACTTAAAGTGAGTCGTCCTGCAGTGGTAATATTATCGGTATTATCAGTAACTAAAGCGTTAATTGCTCCTCCGCTGTATAGCTCAACACGGCCTAAGCCTGTATTAATACTGCCTATGTCTATACTGCTATCGGTATTAATAGCTAAAAATAACTCTTCTGCACTTGCAGCAACACTATTAACATTTAACTTATCACTCGTTGAAGTGATATCGAGTACCGTTTTTTCTACAACCCCAACCCCATCGTTTATTTTATAAAAGGCTGTATTATCAAGTGGATTAATCGTTAAATCTATTTCACTAACCGTTCCTGTTGTTACTAAATCAACCGTTCCAGTACTTATTAAATCAAGCTGCGTTACTCCTTCCAGATCTAATGTAGATAAATTACCTGCACCAAGCAACCCATCTAATATCACTCTACTGCTAGTAATAATATTACTTTCAGTACTATCGGTGACTTCATTAATACTGCCAGTACTCGCAGTTAAACTAATCCAATCACCGCTTAAACTCTGGACTGTTGCTAATGCAATATTATTACCTGCGGCTATATCTATCTGATTTTGAGCGGAAATAAGTATTCCTTCCGCCATATTGACATTATTGATACGAGTATTTTCAGGCTCGCCTTCTTCTGGAGTTATTTTAGTCGCTGTAATATCAACATCATCTAAGCTTGTTAAATTTGAATTTATTTGAATAGAGCCATTGCTAACGTTTAAACGAATACCATCACTAGCCTGTATATCACTCTGAATAAGCAAGCCGTCTTGGGCATAAACACTCAATGACCCTGTACGAATGTCATTCGTCTTATCCCCTAAAGTTACCGTACCTTCAGAACCAAAAAAACTATTCCCAGTCCCTGTACTTAACTGACTTATTAGTAAATTATTATCACTTGATAAGCTAAACCATAAAGAATTATCTTGAATTGTTGCTTTTTCAACCGTGAGTAATGCGCCGTCTGAACTTCCTGTAAAAGAAAAGTTCGCTCCATCAACTACTGCTGCATTATCTAAAATATTAAAACTAGTTGCACTATCAGGGGTTAAGGTAAGGTTCAATCCCGTCAGTATTGAATCCGTACTGATATTAACATCTGTTTTTGCTCCTACCGCTATGCCGGAAACACCTTCAAGTTCAAGCCGCCTACGGTTACCAACACCGCCAAAAAGTGCATATAATTCAACGCCACCTTCGCCTGTACGAATTTTTATCGACCTACTCTCAGCAAGTGAATTAATACTCCCCATAAGTGTTGTTAAAGAAACAGAGCCTTCGTCAACCGATAATGAACTTACCTCAATATCTGAATTAACGTTAGCCGTAATTTTAGAGCTAGCCTCTATAGCACTAGAACTTGCCATTACCAAGCCGCCCTCACTACTTCTCAAGGACACATGAGTTGACCTAACCCCTGCTTGCACTAAAATATCATTAACAGCATTAATGGCTAATGAGCCTGTAGAAAGCTGAGGTTTCAAAATCTCACTACCTAATAACACACCGCCTCCTGATGTGATATTAACCCCGCCTTTTAGAGTATTTAGTGCTTGGATTTGAATGTTCTTATCAGTATTTATTGATAACTCTACATTACCCCGGTCAAGCTTCACACTTGCATCGGTTATTAGTAGTGAATCAGTATCATGACTCCCTGCAAAATTAAAATGAACCGACTCACTCGCATTATCTTCAATATGGTAAGTTGCCGCTGCCGAAGGTGATGTAATATTAAGTTCTAAATTTTTAATAACACTATTATTACTTACATCTATAGATCCTGAGCTGGTTAATGCTAAACTTTCAGTTCCAGCAATATCTAATGTGGACTGATCGCCAATGCCAGTTGCCGCATTTAAATAAACCTCTCCTGAAGATTGAATATTAATTCCCGATGTATTTTCTACCTCGTTTATAGCACCATGTGTTGAAGTAACACTGACCCTGTCTGTGTCTGGATTATTTTGTCGCAACAGTCCAAGTTGAATATCTCCTTCAGCCTGTAAAGTAATTGAGTCTGAGCCACTATCAATCAGAGTACCTTTCAGCATAGTGATATCACCCGTCGCATCTTTTGCTGTTGGCGTTGCTCTTTCACTATTGGCAATTAGAGTTATCGAACCATTGTTGGTAAGAATATTTGCATTAACATGTATATCATCACCCGCTTCAATCCTTAATGAAGCATTATCTTTAGTTAATACGATTGAATCCTGAATGGTGACATCATTATTGGCTTGTAAACGAATATTCCCTTGTACACTATCAAGCTGCTCAGGGGTAACTTTCCAAGGCTCTGTCGTAGTCGTATCAGAAAATGACACATTACCACTATTGGCTCCATCATCACCTGCCGCATTACTAACAAGAATGTCATCGGGATCAAATAAAACAGTGCCTTGCTCTCCTGACTCAGCACGAACATCAACCGCTCCATTATAACTAAGCTGCTGTTTTCCTGATATTTCAACAAAACCACCGTTAGAGCCTTCACCCTTACCTTTTGCTGAAATATTTCCTGAAAAATGCGTACTATTATCTGACCAAATAATAACTTCACCGCCGTTACCTTGCGCTTCTGCATCGGCGCTTAACTGCACTCCTGGTTCTACAATTGTCTGTTTGGCATTAATTTCCTTCCCTTTTCCTTGAAAATTTCCTCCAACTAAAATTTCTCCCCCTGCTTGCCCTCCATTTGCATTTAGTTCAGCACCTTCATGTAAAACAACCTGCTCACCCAATACATTAATACTTCCTGCAGCAGCGTTTTCAGAACCACTAACATCTAATGTCCCCGCAACTTCAACTCGGCCACCAGAACCTGCATTTAAAACAATTTTTCCATTTTTCATCGCAACGGATTGAGTCCGTATCACACCCGACATATTGATAACTTGATCGACAATTTGGTGCGCACTATTTATACTTAAACTGACAATTCCGCCATCAGCTTGCAATTTCCCTGTATTACTGACTCTTTCCTGAGCACTTTCTAATTGTTCTACGATATTTTCGTCTAGCGCTAATTGAATCAAGTTATCGCCATAAAAATCGACAGTAAAGCGCTCACCCGACGCAAGGCTAATTCGTCCTAATCGTGCATTAATAACACCTGAGTTAGCAACTCCTGGTGCAACAAATGCCACCAGTCCACCTTCTGCAGCAGTTATACTTCCTTTATTAATAACTAGAGCACCACTATCACCAGGCATTCCAAATTCATAGCGTCCAGCCATAAAATCTTCATTTTTTATATCAGAGGTAGTTGCAACTAAACCGCCTACATTTACTTTTGCAGTTGCCCCAAATACAACCCCATGTGGATTGATTAAAAAGACTCGACCATTTGCATTCAAGCCGCCATCTATAATTGATTTTGAGTTCCCTCTCACTCTATTCAGTATAACGGAGGAGGCCGATGGCTGATTAAAGTTGACTATTTCATTGCTATTAATACTAAAGTCTTTCCAACTGATTACGGCTTTATCACTTGTTTGCTTAATAGTTGTGCTTTGCGCGCCACTACTTATAGAAGCCTGTCCTGCGGCTAACCGCCCTCCAGTAGGAGCAGCATTAACTGCATTAGGTAGCCCGATTAGCCCCACTGAACAAAAGATTGCTACAGAAACAGGTAGCAAGCGGAATCGGCTTGATTTTGTTTTTACTGAAAAGCGATTTTTTTGATTACTTTTCAAAACATCAAAAGAAAATTTTTTTTTATTACCAAATGGATAAGCCATAATCGTTATCTCTTGTATAAATTTAATATTTTACAATCTGCTTTTTAATTTAAAGCAGCCTTATTATTTATTTCTATTGTGTAATTAATACCGAGCTGCGATTCTAAAGAAAAAACGCCAATCACTATTGCCTTCTGCCGACACAATATGATCCAAAGGAAATGCAAATTCAGCATTCCCTGATAGCCAATCAAAAGCATTTATTCGAAAACCAGTACCTGCGGAAGAGGCAGACTCTGTCGGTAAAGCTTGAATACACCCACATAAAGGACTCTTATACCAAACACGACCTACATCATAAAATGTATATAACTGCAAATTTTTAGGATAACTTATAGGCAAATCAGGGCTATATTGAAGCTCTACTTTTGCGGCCAGCCCATGATCCCCTAATAATTCAGAAGGGTCATATCCTCGACCGTATTGCTCTCCACCATAACCAAACTGTTCTGAAACTAATAATGAGTTAAAAGCAAACTGCCCACTTCCTTCAATTAATAAAAATACGTCATCATAAATTTTCTGTAATCGCGATAAATGAAGATTGAATGTTGTAAAATTAGGCGTTCCATTTTCTACAGAAGCAAGCTCATGGCCAACGGGCTTATCTTCAAACCAACCAGTCCCTTGCTTCAGTTTGAAATCAACTAAACTAACACCTCCACCGGCCAACCCATCAGCAACATCATAACTTAACCCAAAATTAAAAACGGCTAATTTATCTCGTGTAACTGCGACTCCCAAAGAGTCAGAACTCTGGTTACGGTAGGTAAAACCCGTATAAAAATTTAAATTAACAGCTCGACTACGAATAATTGGATAATCAATACCGGAGTAAACAGTTAAATTTGATGATTCAATTTCTAAGGGCTCTAATTCCCCACCAAGGCTACCTGCACTGTAAACTGCAGATAAATTAAAAAGAAGTCCATCATCAAAAATTGGAATTGACTCATTAAATTTACCTAAAAGAACGCCACCATTTTCAGCCCCAAGAAACTCAAAATCTGATTGTGTATACACATTAAAAAGAGAATTTATTTTTGCACCTACCCTCACCTGAGTAGGCCCAGCAAATTGTGTTCCTCTATTATCAACTGCAACATAAGCACCTATTAATTTTTCAGTGATAGTCACATATAGGTTAGCTGATGCTGCGCTATCCCCTGGCATTAAAACAGTTTCAACATTAACACCTGGTAGGTCCTGAGCTAAAAGCAAATACCTTTCCAATATATCCCTATGAATCGGGCAACGCTCTCCCTTTTTATAAGTTGTCTTTTCATTTTTACAGCTTGTTGGTATTTGTTTTAGGTAATCATTAATTAACGTTCCTTTTTCTCCTGTTTCATAAGCAACATCCTCATAGACAACCCTGTCAATATACCCCTCTAAAACAGTGACTTTCAAATTAGCGGCACTAGGGTCTAACTCCTGATCTGCTGGGATAATTGCTTGAGCTAAAATATATCCATCATTACGATAAAAATTAGTTATTTTGTCAGCTATTAATAAAACGTCACTTAATGTTTTTTCTTTTCCTAGTAACTCAGCATAAAGAGGCAATAATTCAGTTTCTTCATACACCGTTCCTCCTTCTATACTCACCGATTGTAATGTTAGTAAAATTTTACCAACTTCTTCTGCCTGTGCTATCGGTTTGATAGTCTTGACTGGTTGTCTAGGCACAGATTTTGGAATTTTAGGTTTATCCATTCGATGTTCCAAGCGCCCTGGGTAAGCAGATGAAGGAACCAAACCTTTTGCATCTATTACCTGACTAAATATTAATAGAGTAAAAAAATAGATATACACTTTAGTTTTCATTGTCTTTACCAAAATAAATATAACCCAACGTTAGAGATCTAAATAATCAATATTTTCGATTATGATACAGCAATTAACAACCTAATTCACTATTTCCAACAATTCTAAATTTAGGCATGGCATTATAAATCAACAGGTTACACTCGGTCTTTTAGTTTTTAGTTTTTAGTTTTTAGTTTTTAGTTTTTAGTTTTGTAACATTATAAAACTGGCATGAAATTTAATATCCTTATATAACAGTTGGTTATAATTTTAATGATTTATTTTCAAATTTC
>Ga0209495_1002165_pt1 | contig 13084 bp, 5 predicted proteins | sample EN1Hudsemesocosm_FD_184629 | JGI IMG/M metagenome (GOLD analysis project Ga0209495, IMG submission 184629) | Methane-oxidizing microbial communities from mesocosms in the Hudson Canyon - EN1E Hudson Canyon (SPAdes) (version 2) | ecosystem: Environmental > Aquatic > Marine > Cold seeps | place... | reverse complement strand
GGACATGGCATTGGGAAAAACTTTCATGAAGACCCTCATGTTATGCACTTTGGTAAACCTGGTGAAGGCGACATACTAGAAGCAGGCATGATTTTCACCATAGAACCCATGCTTAATATTGGAAAAAGACATATGAAAGTCCTTAAAGATGGCTGGACAGCCGTCACTAAAGACCGCAGTCTATCCGCCCAATGGGAACACACCATTCTTGTTACCCCGACAGGCCACGAGGTACTCACTTTACGCAAGGAAGAAATGTGAAAAGCAACGTTCGATTAAACCCCAACAAAATTTTTAACCAAGACCAGCCGAACCTAATCCTTAAACAGATTATCAATGACAAATACGACAAGCAGAGTCAAAAATTCAACCCCCTAGAGAATACCGGCAAATTATTAGTTGAAAACGCTGCATTTATTGATGACATCCTAACCTTATGCTGGAAACACTTTCTTAAACAGCACTCACTCTGTCATTGTTTAATTGCAACCGGAGGCTATGGTCGCAACGAACTATTCCCCAACTCGGATATTGATATCCTTATCCTACTAAAGGACTCAGACACCAGCGCCTTTCAAGACAAACTATCGGCATTTTCCAATTTTTTATGGGATATAGGGCTCAAACCAGGTCAAAGTGTTCGCACCATTCCTGAATGCATAGAAGCCGCAAAAGAAGATCAAACCATTATGACTAACCTGCTTGAAATCAGGATAATCAGTGGCGACCCTGTCTTGTTCACAGGACTGACAAAACAAATAGCACAAAAAAGCCTATGGCCTTCAGCTGATTTCTTTGCTTCAAAAATGAAAGAACAACAGCAGCGCTATACCAAATATCATGACACCGCCTACAACCTTGAACCCAACATTAAAGAAGGCCCCGGAGGCTTACGGGATTTACAAAATATTGCCTGGGTATTCAAACACCATTACAAATCCACTACCCTCAAAGAATTAATCAAATACGGTTTTTTTTCCGAAACAGAATACAACCAACTTATTGCCAGCCGAAACATTTTATGGCGCATACGTTTTGCCTTGCACACATTAACTAAAAGCGGTGAAGATCGGCTGTCATTTGATTATCAGCGTGAATTGGCAAAACAGTTTAACTTCATCAATTCAAACAATGAACCTGATGTCGAGCAGTTCATGCAATATTACTTTAAAACAGTCACTGAACTTGAACGCACCAACGAAATTTTGCTGCAACTATTCAATGAGCGCCTGATTAATACAGACAACACCAAACAACTTAACCCCGTTAACGATCATTTCTGTTCAATCAATGGCTATATAGAGGCAAAAGACAGTAGCACGTTTAACAAACACCCTTTAGCGTTACTTGAGATAATCACCCTATTACAGCAACATAAATCATTAAAAGGTGTCAGAGCAAATACCATCCGCCTAATCCGCAAAAGCCTGCACTTGATTGATGACAACTTCCGTAACAACCCCGAAGCCATCAAACTTTTTCTAGCCATCCTTAAAGCACCTAGAGGCATTACTCACCAGTTACGCAGAATGAACCGCTACGGTATTCTGGCTGCCTACCTGCCAAGTTTCAGCAACATTATTGGTCGCATGCAATATGATTTATTCCATATATATACGGTCGACGCTCACACGCTTTTTGTACTTCGCAACCTAAGACGCCTATCTCTGGAAAAACATCAAGACGAACTCCCTTTCTGTAACAACGTTTTTTTACGCATTAAAAAACCAGAAATCCTATACATAACCGCCCTATTCCATGACATCGCAAAAGGCATGGGTGGAGATCATTCTGTTTTAGGGGAAGGAATTGCACAACAATTTTGCACTCAACACAAACTATCAAAATATGACACAAAGTTAATTACCTGGTTAGTTCGCAACCATCTACTCATGTCCATGACAGCCCAACGCATGGATATTAGCGACCCTGACGTTATTCATAAATTTGCCTTGCAAGTTGGCAGCATAGAATACCTCAACCACCTGTACTTATTTACCGTCGCCGACATTAGAGCCACCAGCCCCAACCTATGGAATTCATGGAAAGATTCTTTATTATTAGAACTATACACCCACACCCATAGCGCCTTACACCGCGGCCTGCAAAACCCAATCGAAAGAACCGAGCGCCTGTACGAAAACAAACAGGAAGCAAAAGAAGAACTGATAGGCAGAGGTATATCAGAAGCCACTATCCAGAAAACCTGGAATAAAATTAATGACGATTATTTTCTACGCTACTCAGCAGATGAAATAACCTGGCATACCATTGCCATCGCAGCATCTGAAAACGATGACATGCCTTTAGTTATTTTACGCCCACAAAACCAGCGAGGCAGTATAGAAATCTTCATCTATACAAAAAATGAAAACAAGATTTTTTCGCTTAGCGCAGATACGCTAGACCATTTAGGACTCACTATTCTGGATGCTCGCATAGTAACAATCACCTTAACAACCACCGAGCAATATGTACTGAATAGCTTTCAGGTACTTGAGCAAACAGGTGAACCGATTACAGACCTGGACAGAGAATTACACATTTGCCGCACCCTATCCACCAACCTAAAAAACCTTAGCGTACCGGAAAATCATAATATTCATCGCCAATCCAGACAGGCAAAACATTTCCCCATCCGCAACCGAATAAAATTTCATACCGACCCACTTGGCCGCTATACCATTATTGAATTAGTAACAACTGATCGCTCAGGCCTATTAGCTACCTTAGGACAAGCCTTTATCAGCCTAAATCTCCAGTTACATGACGCAAAAATCACAACAATAGGCAGCCGAGTAGAAGATATGTTTTATATCAGTGACTTTGGCTTACAGCCAATCAAAGACCCCGATCAACTAGAAAGAATCAACGATAAACTAATCGCAATATTAGAAGAGAAAGAGTGACCACTTAGCGAATTTAAGGGGATGAAGGCGTAAGATATTCTCCTCGCCCCCCCATACTTCTACGTGGGAATGTAGCCCGTGATGCGCCTGCGTCACGGGACGCAGGCGCGTCCTTTTATGAGTTCCCACGGAGGCCCGTGGGAACTAGATCTAACATATCCGCCACCCATCCACTTTCTTAGCAGGAATCATATCTATCGCCAAGACTGCATGGACACATTCAAACCATACCTTGAAGGGCAGTATGGAGCTTGTTTATAGCCATTTAAAGCATTGGTTTATTAAAAACAGGCGCATGAGTAACTGCTTTTTTTAAAATCGCACCGAGGGCGGGCGCTCTTACAAAGAGGGGTATTACACTATTACAATGCAATCAAACGATTAATAATTTTTTACTCAAACGTTACCAACTGATCAAATCCAGCTTACACTAACAATCATTAGAGGCGACCCCTGATTCCACATAATTTATCAGCGTGTCGTAAACACCTTCATCCATCTCGGTATATCGCATACCAATTTCACATTGATCTTTAGATATCCGCCTCGAAAAAGCCACATGACATCGAGCCCCAACTTTTTTGGCCCCCCCATCTTCAAAAGGCAACTCTAACCAGACAAAAAGCTCAACAGGCTTACCATTGAAAACAAAACTCCCACCAGGCGTAATAAGATTTCTTTCAAAAGTATTGCATTGAATACAAACACCTTCGCAAGAAGCATCAACTGCAAGCACCTTTAAATGTACGCCTTCATAATTTTCAACAACAGCCGAAAACTGCCTAGCAATCCTAGGATAAACTCTTTTCTCCATAACAATCCCTCCAAACTGAATGTCATTCCTTAGAATACTAGCCTAAACTACTAATTATTCAAGTGATTTAAAAAAACAGTTTATTGCAGTAATTTTCCTCGGGCTAATTTTGGCAAGTTTCCATCCAGACCAATCGCCATTCTCATCACCTTATTTTTTGCAGGGAAAACGCGCCCAGCCAAGCCCAGACCCAAATTTCTAAGAAACTTAAGAGGTAATACCTCATTACTAAAAACACGATAAAAAACATCCATCACAGTCATCATTCTTAGATTTTCATTTCTACGCATTTTTTCATATCGTCGTAGAACAGCAATATCAGATATATTTTCGCCTTTTTCACTGGCCTCAACCAACACTTCAGCCAATGCAGCCGCATCCAGCAAACCAATATTAACCCCCTGACCCGCCAAAGGATTAATCATATGAGCAGCATCCCCCACCAACACCACACCTGCTTTGACATAACTCTGAGCATGTTGTCTTTTTAATGGAAAACTCGCCACCCCTAAAACCTGCTTAAGCTTACCTAAGCAATCAGGAAATGTAGCGGTTAATTCTGCAATTAATTCATCTGCTGGCAAGCTTTTTAACCGCCTAACCTCATCAGCCGAGTTATACCAGACTATTGAGCCATAATTTCCTGTCAGTGGTAAAAATGCTTGCGGCCCACTTGGCACAAACCGTTGCCAGGTAATATCCTGTTGACCATAATCAGTTTCCACGTAGATCACCATGGCATGCTGCTTATAGTCCCAACTGGTAACCCCCAAACCCACGGTATTCCTTACTTTAGAGCCGCCTCCATCAGCTGCAACCACAACCTTGGCTCTCAACTCAACACCACTTTCCAAAAACAAAGTGGTTTGCCCGGCAGCAGAATAATCAATCTTTTTTATCGTCTCAGGGGCAAAAAACTCAATATTATCAAAATCAACCAATCTATCTAACAAAGCCAATTGGGTTACTCTATTTTCTACAATATACCCCAACTCAGGCAGATCAATATCATCACTATTAAACTCTGTATCCCCTGCCGTCTCCCATACACGCATACGCTTAAAGGGGCAGAATCTACGACTTAACACGCCCTCCCAGGCACCCACGCAATCCAAAATATTTTTTGAAGCCAAACTTAAAGCAGAAACACGAAGATCATGCGCTTGCTCAGCAGAAAATGCCTCAGGTATAGCCTGCTCCACAACAGCAACGCTTAATTTACTACCACCTAAACTACAAGCCACGGCAGCACCGACCATACCGCCACCAACAATTACAACATCAAATTCTTTCATATTTTTTAAAAAAACGAGGTAAAAAGCTTAAAAATCCAGCCCTGACGAGATATCTAATAGAATTAACGCAAATTTTCAGCTATAGCGAAATGACATAAAAATAGCCTCATGCTATAATCGTATGGTTTCGCTGATCGAACTTCAGCATATTCATATTTTAGCAGCCGATAAATAGTAGGGGTTAATAGCCTTTGACTGTAACATGCAAGACGCAAAAAAACCACATCGACTGCAAGACATTACTAACAATTAAGGATCGGGATGGCGATGATTAAAAACTCCCTTAAAAATCACACAATTCAAATGCTTTACGATGAAAACTTATCACAAGATAGTTGCGGCGTTGGCTTTATTACCCATAAAGCAAGCAAGCAATCACACGATTTATTGGTAAAATCTCATGAAGCACTATGCACTATCCCTCATCGAGGTGGTATGAGTGCAGAAGGGATTGGTGATGGTGCGGGTGTCAATATTGACCTATCACTAAAATTCTTTCGCAAAGCAACCAGCATTAGCGATCTTGAACTAGGTCAGTTTGGTGTAGCCAACTTCTTTTTCCCTGAAGATCATGTTCAATATGATACAGCGGCAACAGAACTCGTTGAACAACACTTAAAAGACTTTCATCTCCCTGTTATCACCTGGAGAAATGTTCCAATTGATAACACAGTCATTAATGAAGCTTCAGTCAAAGCACAACTACCTATCAAACAAGTTGTTTTTGGCAGACCAGAATTTTTAAAAGATGCGACTGATCAAGAATTTGAAAACCACATTCAAGTTGCTTTATTAACCATTGAAGCAGAAGGCTTTACTCGTCACGAATTAGATGGTTTTTACCCTTTATCAATGAGTTCTCGTACTCAAGTTTATAAAGGTCGTTTAAATTCTTTTGAAGTTATTCCTTATTTCACTGATTTATATGATGTTGATCATGAAATCAGTACTTTGTTTTTTCATACTCGTTTCTCTACCAATACTGCCCCTGCAACCATGATGGCCCAGCCATTTCGTTACATGGCGCATAATGGCGAGTTAAATACCGACAAGAAAAACAGACTGAGCGAAAATGCAATTGCCCGTCAAAATAACAAAGAAGTTATTTTTCCAAATGGTCAATCAGATTCAGGGCGTTTAGACCAGACCTTAACGCGTAGGATTAATGAAGACAAACTGGATATTGTCACGGCTATTTTAGCCATGATGCCACCAGCATGGGAAAACGATACCACCCTATCTGATGATGTACGCGCCATGCTGGAATACTTCAGCTTATACGAAGAAAAAAATGATGGCCCAGCTGCAATTATTTTTAATGATGGTATTCGTGTTGGTGCACGTCTTGACCGTTTAGGCTTAAGACCTTTACGCTCTGTTGAAACAGAAGAATACCTGGCCGTTATGTCAGAAGCAGGACAAATTGATTTCCCTGCTAATGAAGTGTTGAAACGTGGCCGAATTGAAGCAGGCGGCATGCTGTATTTCGATCATAGTACTGGTGAAGCTTATAACAACCATCAGGTTATGGATCGTCTTGCTAAAGAACATGACTATAAAGCCTTATTAGATAAAAATGCTGTTCACCTGACTGATTTTGACACAGTCGCTCTATCTGAGCTAAACAACGAACACGCCTTTAATATCGATCAGCGTCATACCGCATACTCACTCAACCAGGAAAGCTTTAAGTTTCTATTAGACCCCATTTTAAGCAGTGGCCTGGAAAAAGTATCAGCGATGGGTTACGGCATTACACCTAACGCCTTATCAAAAGCTGAAGGCGGCATGTCCCGTTATTTTAGCCAACGTTTTGCTCAGGTAACTAATCCACCGCTTGATTCATTACGCGAAAGTGATGGTATGACATTACGTGTCGCACTAGGTGCCAAACCCACCTTTTCAGAGCACGATAGCAGACAATTAGTCATCAATTCCCCCGTATTGCAACGTTCACAACTGGAACAAATTCGTAGACAAAACGCGGTTAGCCATGCAACGCTGGATATGTTGTATAACCCTGACTATGACAATGCAGAGAATAATGAAAATGCATTAGAACAAGCGCTTAAAGATACCTGCCAACAAGTTGAAAAAGCTGCTCAAAAAAATACAGGGATCATTATATTAAGTGATCAAAATATCAGCCAGGATAAAGCAGCCATACCCGCTTTATTAATGATTTCAGCAGCGAATCAGCATTTAACCTCTCTTGGTTTACGCTTCAACTCGTCTATCATCTTAGAAACAGGCCAAGCAGCTAGCCCACATGATATCGCCACTATCCTAGGTTTTGGTGCTTCGGCTATTTGCCCTCTTAGCGTACACAACCGTGTGATTACTCATTATAATGACGAGCAAACACAGCAAAAAGCGCTAGACAGCTTTCAAAAAGGGATTGAAAAATCACTGATGAAAACCATGGGGAAATTTGGCTTATGTACTGCTGAAAGCTACATAGGTGGTGAGTTCTTTGAATCAAATTACCTGGACACTGACGAGCCTAAGCTTAAACCGTACTTTCCAAACATCCATTCTTCAGTCGGCGGCGTACGTTATGCTGACATTGCTGCCAGCTCTACTGAATGGCACCATAAAGTTCTGTCCGTCAATGAAGAAAAAGATATTCCTTTTCTTGGTTTATTTAAAGAGCGCCAAGAAGGTGCAGGACATACCTTTGGTAACACCGCGGTAAGAGAATATATCAATATGACTGATGAGGATATCCTTTATATCCCTCAAAATAACGATGAAAAATCTGCCTCTGTTAGCGATACCTCATATCTTGATTTTGGTTATGACAAACGCACACCAGAACAAATTGATGCATTTGGCATAACACCGGCCTATCGCAATTTTACTAAAGGCCTATATCTGGAACGAGAAAGCAGACCCGCTGCCCTGCGTGATATTGTTGCCTTTCCTGCAGATATCCGTGCAGCCAATAGCCTCGAAGATTTCGACCAGATTTTAAATACTCAAAACCTACGTGGCAATAATAACTATCTTATTGTTGGCTTAATTGTTAAAAAAACCAACGCGATATATTTTGATCTTTCTTTTACTGAAAATTCATCTTCTCAGCGACTAGCGGCATTAGCTGAACATATAAGCAAACGTTTTGCTGACGATGACTTTAATTTAGATTGTCAAAGTGACAGCATCAAGATCAAAGTTAACGATACAGCAAGTATACTCAATAACTACTTGTACACCCTTGAGACTGCTCGCACACCGATTGCTCTCTCTGAAGTACAAGGTGCACACGAAATTACTGCCTCATTAGCTACTGGCGCAATGAGTCATGGCGCTCTATTATCAGAAGCCCACGAAGCCGTTGCTCAAGGCACTAATATCGCAGGTGCTATCAGTAACTCAGGTGAAGGTGGCGAACATTCCAGCCGTTTCAACACCATTAGATCCAGTAAAATCAAACAATTTGCTTCAGGTCGTTTCGGAGTCTGGGCTGGTTACCTTGCTGATCCAAATATTGAAGAAATTGAAATTAAAATTGCTCAAGGAGCAAAACCAGGTGAAGGCGGACAATTACCAGCAGCCAAAGTGTCTGTTGAGATTGCCTCATTACGTGGCGGTACACCGAGAGTTGAACTAGTCAGCCCGCCACCACATCATGACACCTATTCTATTGAAGATTTGGGTCAGTTAATACATGATGCCAAAGCGGCCAGAGTTAAAGTTGTGGTTAAACTGGTATCTTCTGAAGGTATTGGTACTATCGCAGTCGGTGTAGCTAAAGCAGGTGCTGATGTTATTAACGTTGCGGGCAATACCGGTGGTACAGGTGCGGCCGCAGTAACCAGCTTAAAAAATACTGGGCGTTCACCTGAAATTGGTATCGCTGAAGTTCACCAGGCTTTATCTGCAAACGGATTACGTGACAAAGTTGTACTGCGTTGTAGCGCGGCCCATCAAAGTGGTGTTGACGTTGTAAAATCAGCCATATTAGGCGGCGACTCATTTGAGTTTGGTACCACAGCCCTAATGATGTTGCGTTGTGTGATGGCTAAAAACTGTAATATCCGCTGTCCAGCAGGCTTAACAACCGTTCATGAAGAATTTAAAGGCGACCCTAGAGTGCTTGCTCAATATTTCATGAACCTGGCTCATGAAGTAAGAGAAATCTTAGCTAGCCTTGGTTACAGCAGTCTTGCAGAAATTCGCGGTCAAGCTGATTTACTGCATTTGATCAACCATCCAACCATGGTAGGTCAACTTGATTTCACTCGTCTATTAGCCCAAGTCGAAGAAGTTAAGATTGCAAATCCCATTTATTTAGAAGCTGACTTTAGCATTGATGACCAATCAATTGAACAGATCAAAGCTGAAATCATTAAAGGTCAAACCGTTGTTATTGAAGGGCCAGAGTTTAAACTCAACAACCGTCATAAAACAGTCGGTGGCCAAACAGCAATAGATATTGAACGTATCCTTGCCTATCAGATTACTGAGCAACAAGCGGATGATTCAAAACTTATCTATACCAACCAGCATGGTCGTCGTTATTTAGCGGCTGACAGTGTCACCATCCGCACAACGGGTTCAGCCGGACAAAGTTATGCCGCATTTAATAATGATGGTATGCGCATGGAACATTACGGTACCTGTAATGATGGCGTAGGCAAAACAGCCTGTGGCGGTACCATCATCATCAACTCTCCAGGTGGCGGTTCAAAAGCCTCGGGTGAAAACGTATTAATAGGTAACTTCGCATTATTTGGTGCAACAGGTGGTAAAGCCTTTATCAATGGCGAAGCGGGTGACCGCTTTGGTGTTCGTAACTCTGGCGCAATGGCTGTTGTTGAAGGCGTTGGTGACTTTGCCTGTGAATACATGATTAATGGTTCAGTGCTTAACCTGGGTGCTTTTGGTAAAGGTTTTTGTACAGGCATGTCAGGTGGTAATGCTTACCAATATGACCCCAATGATCAATTAGGACAGTTACATGACGCGAGCTCAGTAGAAATTCGCAGTTTAACTGAAGAAACTGAGGTATCTAAAGCACATGAACAGTTTATTTTACATATGCTTGAACAGCATATTGAATACACTAACTCAATCACTGGTAAAAGGATTTTAGCTGACTGGGAAAATGAGCGTAAACACTTTAAATTCGCTATCCCATTATGGTTGTATAAAACTCAAACTGCTGAATATCTGAGCCAGTCACTAGACCGAAAAGCAATGATTGAAGAGCTTTCTGTTGCTTATGCTCAAGAGCAAATCAAACTGGTTAAAGAAGCTTATCAAAATAACACCACCTTATTTGATGGTGCGATTCCTGATTACGGCAAAACAGATACCACGTTAACATTCAAACTGATTAATAGTTTTTCTGTTATTGATAAAGCACAGGCTATAGCGAAGGATCAACTAAGCAAAGCTGGACAAACCGATATTAGTGAACAACAAATTATCCTGCTTGCTGAAAAGCTAATCATCCAGCGTCCGCGTAAAATTCAGGATGCTCTGGTTAAAATTAATAGAGAAGCCTACAGCAACTATACAGACGAACAACTTTCTGCCCTATTAGCTGAAAAACGTTTAACTGATTATAAAACAGCGATGATTCAACGTGATGTACAAAGCATCTATTCCATTGGCTCTACAGCCTGGATTATTGAGCAACATAACGCTAATCAGCTTGCTCTTGCTGAAGTGACAGGCATAGAAGAATACATTGCAGGATTAAGCAGTCTTGATATTGTTCAATCCATGCTAGATGAAGCGTAATTAACTTAATAGTTGTATTGACAGGTGTGTAAGTTGGACATTAGCAATATGTCCAACTTACAAATAAAACCTAATAACACTTTACAAAATATATGAAAACACCAAATATTCCACAAAATGCCCCCTACAGTGATACCCAACGCGCTTGGATAGGTGGCTTTTTTGCAGGCATGCACAGCCATATGCTGCAAAGTTCAAATTCGGTAAATCAGTCTGATGCGCGTGTTATAAATATCTTATACGGCACACAAACAGGAAATTCTGAATCAGTTGCCAATGATGCCGCCACAGTAGCCAAAACGCATGGCCTACTCCCTGTGGTTAAAAGCATGGATGAAGTTGAAATTGATGCGCTGGTCAAGATGGAATATTTACTGCTTATCACCAGTACTTATGGTGAAGGCGAAATGCCTGATAACGCTCAATTACTTTGGGATGCTATTAGTTCAGACTCCGCAGAAAAGATGGAAAACACTCAATTTTCTGTTTTGGCTTTAGGTGACACCAGCTATGACTTATTCTGTAAGGCAGGTATCGAATGGGATAATCGCTTGGCAGAACTAGGCGCCAAACGCCTTTATGATCGTGCTGATTGTGATGTTGATTTTGAAGAAGCCGCAGAAAGCTGGATTAGCAGTGTTATTCCGATGATGGCTGATGGTGCTACAGTTACTCTAGTTAGCGATGATAGCGCTGCAAATGACAAGCCTAAATTTAATCGTAAAAACCCATTTTCTAGCAAAATCACACTGAATCGCCTACTCACCAGTGAAGAGTCATCTAAAGAAACGCGTCACTATGAGTTCTCATTAGAGGGTTCGGGCTTAACTTATGAAGCAGGTGATGCGCTTAATGTTATCCCGCAAAACTGCCCAACATTAGTTTCAGATATTGTAAAAGCTATCGCTTGTACGGGTGAAGAAGATGAGCCTGTCAATGGCGTACTTATGTCATTAACAGAGGCTTTACGCACTCACTTCGAAATCAAACTGACTAGCAAAGAATTGTTGCAAGAGATTGCTAATCGCTCAGGCGACCAGCAACTAAATGGTCTACTTGAAAGCGGCGATAAAGAGGGCCTAGGTAAATATTTATGGGGACGTGATACGCTAGATTTGTTATTACAATTCCCTGAAATTGAGTTTTCAGCCGCTGAATTTTTAGCGCTGTTAAAACCATTACAACATAGAGCCTACTCCATTTCATCCAGTGGCAAAATGCATACTGATAGCGTGCATTTAACTGTAGCCAGCGTACGCTACAATGCCCATGACCGTGATCATAAAGGTGTTTGCTCCACTTATATAGCCGATCTGGTTGATAGTGATACAGCCGTTAAAATATTCTTCTCACCTAACAAAAGCTTTAGAGTGCCTGAAGATGACAGCCTGCCTATGATTATGGTCGGGCCAGGTACAGGTATCGCACCTTTCAGAGCTTTTTTACAGGAACGTGAATTCAGAAAAGCTTCTGGTCAGAACTGGTTATTGTTTGGCGACCGTAATGCGGCAACTGATTATATCTATCAAGATGAAATCGAAGCCATGCAGGAAAAAGGGGTGCTTAACCGCTTAGACCTTGCCTTCTCTAGGGATCAGGAAGAGAAAATTTATGTTCAGGATCGCATGATCGAGAAAGGTGCTGAAATGTTTGCCTGGTTAGAACAAGGTGGATCTTTCTTTGTTTGTGGTGATGCAACGTATATGGCTAAAGATGTGGATAAAGCCTTACATGCAATCATCGAAACACATGGCAGTAAAACGGCTGATCAAGCCGCTGAGTACGTTAATCAACTGAAGAAAGAAAAACGTTACGTACGTGATGTTTATTAACATATAAAAACTGTAGAGACGTTGCATGCAACGTCTCTACGCAATAATGCTATCGCTATGAGTCTAAAATTTTCAATTATCCCCGTTACCTCCTACCAGCAAAACTGTACTTTGTTAATTTGTGAAAAAACAAATAAAGCCGCAATTGTTGATCCCGGAGGCGATATAGATGTTATTTTAAATGTCATCGAAACCGAAAATGCCATAGTAGAAAGCATTCTAGTCACTCACGGGCACCTCGACCATGTTGGTGGAGTCGCTGAATTAGCAGAAAAACTCGATATACCGATTATAGGCCCTGAAAAACAGGATAAATTCTGGCTAGATGCCCTACCCTCTCAAATTCAGACCTTTGGCTTTCCTCACAGCGAGAGCTTCACCCCCAATCGCTGGTTAAATGATGGTGATACGGTAAACGTTGGAGAACAGGTTTTAAACGTAATCCACTGTCCGGGTCATACCCCAGGACATATCGTGTTATTT
>Ga0209495_1002159_pt1 | contig 13114 bp, 11 predicted proteins | sample EN1Hudsemesocosm_FD_184629 | JGI IMG/M metagenome (GOLD analysis project Ga0209495, IMG submission 184629) | Methane-oxidizing microbial communities from mesocosms in the Hudson Canyon - EN1E Hudson Canyon (SPAdes) (version 2) | ecosystem: Environmental > Aquatic > Marine > Cold seeps | place... | reverse complement strand
GAGGCAATAACAAGGCTTGTTATGTTAATACCGGTGCCTGGTCTGCTAAAGCACTAAAAGAAGCTAAAAACCATTGTGATGTGATTGTTTCTGCAGATTCCTCTGCATCTAAATTTACTGATATTCCTGTATATTCGGATTGGAATGTCGATGAAGCTGCGGCTTATTTACACTATACAGCTAACGAAACTATTCATGGTGTAGAGTTTCAAAATATTCCTGACTTTGGTGATTTGCCTTTAATCTGCGATATGTCATCAAATATCTTATCGCGCGAAGTTGATATCAGTAAGTTTGGTATTATTTATGCTGGGTCTCAAAAGAACATGGGACCAGCGGGTGTTACGGTAGTTATAGTGCGTGATGATTTAATTGGCAATGCAGATAATAAAATTGCATCTGTATTTGATTATGCGCAGCAAGCTAAAAATGACTCCATGTTAAATACGCCGGCGACTTATAATTGGTATTTGGTGGGATTAGTCTTGAAATGGGTGAAAGAGTCCGGTGGTCTAGCGGCTATGGAGCAGCGCAATATAGCCAAGTCGGCAGCCTTGTATCAAGCCATTGAACAATCTTCTTTATATTCAAATCCTGTACAAAAAGAGTTTCGATCTAGAATGAATGTGCCTTTTGTATTGGCTAATGCCGAATTAGATAAAGAATTTTTATCTTTGGCTGCTAAAAATGGATTGACTACATTAAAAGGTCATCGTTCTGTGGGTGGTATGCGTGCCAGTATTTATAATGCGATGCCAGAAGAAGGTGTCAGTGCCTTAATTAGCTTTATGGCTGAGTTTGAAAGAACTCACGGATAATTAATTGATCATTCACACGGAGGCACTGAGACACAAAGAAGAGCGGATATTCTCTTCCCCGTGTCTTTGTGGCTTTGTGCGATATATTTTGGCTGGATAAAAAGGTTTTATAAAATAGTAATGGCAGAGATAATTCCACTTTCAGAATTGAGAGATAAAATTGATGCAATTGATAATCAAATACTTCAATTGATTAACCAGCGTGCAGATTGTGCGATGGAAGTTGCCAGAACCAAGGTTTCTGAAGGTGAGACGGGAACCTTTTATCGACCTGATCGCGAAGCATTGGTATTAAGACGTATTAAAGAGCATAACCCGGGGCCTTTATCAGAGGAAACGGCAGCCCGTTTTTTTCGAGAGTTGATGTCTGCTTGTCTAGCGCTTGAAAAACCTTTGGAAGTCGCTTATTTAGGTCCGGCGGGGACTTTTACTCAGCAAGCAACGCTCAAGCATTTTGGTCATGCTGTTCAAGCCAATCCCGTGTCATCAATTTATGAAATATTTACTGAGGTTGAAAAGCAGCACTGTCAGTTTGGTGTCGTGCCCGTAGAGAATTCAACGGGGGGTATTATTGCGCATACCTTTGATCGTTTTATAAGCTCACCATTAAAAATATGTGGTGAAGTGGAGTATAAGATTCACCATAACTTGATGGGGCATGCAAAAAAGCTGAGTGAAATCACCGAGGTTTTTTCTCATCAGCAATCATTGGCTCAATGCCGACAGTGGCTGGATGACCATTTGCCAGATGTAGTCTGTACCGCTGTGAGTAGTAATGCTGAGGCAGCACGCATGATTGCTGGAAGCAAAGATAAGATGGCTATTGCCGGTGAAGTCGCTGCACAGTTATATGAATTAAATATTTTAGAAAAAAATATTGAAGACGAAAGTAATAACACCACCCGCTTTATTATTATTGGTCAGCAAGAGCCTGAATCAACAGGTTCCGATAAAACCTCGTTATTAATTTCTACAAGTAATAGGGCAGGGTCTTTACATGAGATCATTGCACCCTTTGCCGAGTATGGGATTAGCATGTCACATATCGAATCTAGACCTTCAAAACAGGGCTTATGGGATTACGTTTTCTTTATTGATATTAATGGTCATAAAGATGATGAAAATGTAGCTAAAGCACTGACTACCTTAAGACAGAACGTGAATTTGTTAAATATCTTAGGTTCATATCCTAAAGCGGTTATTTAACTGAAAATATATGAATAATAAGCAAAAAATTAGTCAATTAGCCGTACAAGGTGTTCAAGAATTAGTACCTTATACCCCAGGAAAGCCCGTCGATGAATTAGAGCGAGAGCTTGGGATAAGGGATATCGTTAAATTGGCATCCAATGAAAATTCATTAGGCCCTGGGCCAAAAGTAATTGAAGCCATTTCGCAGGCCGTTGCTGAAATATCACGTTACCCTGATGGCAATGGTTTTGCTTTAAAGGCTGCGCTAGCAAAGAAGTTGAATGTTTCAATGGATCAAATTACCTTGGGTAATGGATCGAATGAAATTTTAGAATTGCTTGCGCGTACTTTTCTGAATCCTGAGTTGGAAGTCGTATTTTCTCAGCATGCATTTGCCGTTTATCCACTGGTTACGCAAGCGGTTGGTGCAACCGCAAAGATTGCTGCAGCGATAAATTATGGTCATGATTTGGATGCTATGCTGGCTTTAGTGAATGAAAAGACAAGATTAGTCTTTATTGCTAACCCCAATAACCCAACAGGTACCTTGTTATCAGCAGAGGCTTTGAAAAGCTTTATTAGCGCCTTACCGGAAACTTCAGTCTGTGTTTTGGATGAAGCTTATTTTGAATTTGTCAGTGCAGAAAAGGGTTGTGATTCAATCAGCTGGTTAGCAGAATTCCCTAATCTTGTTATTACCCGCACCTTTTCAAAAGCTTATGGTCTTGCTGGTTTACGCGTCGGTTATAGTGTGTCCAGTTCTGATATTGCCGACTTATTAAATAGAGTGCGCCAGCCTTTTAATAATAATATGCTAGCGTTAGCTGCAGCTGAAGCAGCATTAAATGATCAAGACTATCTGGCTGAAACGATTGCTGTTAATAAAAATGGCATGCAACAATTAACTTCGGCATTTACTAAGTTGGGTTTAAGCTGGATTCCATCATTTGGTAACTTTGTTTCAGTCGATTTAAAGCAGGAAGGAATGCCCGTTTATCAGGCATTGTTAAAGAAAGGGGTTATCGTACGCCCTGTTGCTAACTATGAAATGCCTACTTTTTTGCGTATTAGTATTGGTAGCGAGCAAGAAAACCAGTTTTTTATTGATGCATTAAATGCTGTTTTAGCTGAGACTAAATAACACATGTTTAATAAGATTTGCATTATTGGCATTGGGCTTATTGGTGGTTCCATTGCTAGAGCAGCCAGAGAACAAGGTTTATGTGACTATATTGTTGCCTTCGGTCGAGCAAAAGGGATAAAAAATCTACAGACAGCTAAAAGAATAGGTGTTATTGATGAATATTATCTTGATATTGAATCGGCAGTAAAAGAGGCTGACTGTGTCATTATTTGCACGCCTGTCGGTGTAATAGAGGCTATATTCAAACAGTTGCAACCTTTCTGGAATGAACAAGCAATTTATACTGATGCAGGCAGTACTAAAGTCAGTGTAATTTCCGCTGCCAAGACTGTGTTTGGCGAGGTGCCTGCTAATTTTGTACCTGCTCATCCTATTGCGGGTGCTGAACGTAGCGGTGTTGAAGCTTCGCGCGCTGATTTGTATATTAATAAACGCTTGATCTTAACTCCGCTGAAATCTACAGATGCTCAAGCCGTAAGGAAAATGACTGAGTTTTGGCAAGGTATTGGCTCGGTAGTTTCTCAAATGGATGTCGAACACCATGATGCAGTCTTGGCTGCCACTAGTCATTTACCCCATATATTGGCTTATTCTTTAGTTGACTTGTTGGGTCAAAAAGATGAGCAGGTCGAAATTTTTAAATATGCAGCGGGTGGGTTTAAAGACTTTACTCGTATTGCCTCAAGTGATCCAACCATGTGGCTGGATATTTGTATGGCAAACAAACAAGAAATTGTCCCTTTAATTCAACAATTAAAAAATGAATTAGGGAAAATAGAACAAATGCTGGTTAATAACGAAAGCCAGCAGCTTTTTGAAACCTTTACGTATGCCAAGCAAGCTAGGCAGCGTTTCCTAAATCAATTCAATAACGCTATGTCAGAATCAATTACATTTAATGTCCAGCCCGGTGGTAGTTTACGCGGAGAAATTCGTGTGCCTGGGGATAAGTCTATGTCTCACCGATCTATTATGCTGGGTTCTCTAGCGGAAGGTGTTACGCATGTTAAAGGCTTTTTAAATGCAGAAGATGCTTTATCAACTTTAGCTGCATTTAGAGCGATGGGTGTTGAAATTGAAGGGCCAAAAAATGGCGAAGTAACAATTCATGGGGTGGGCAAACATGGTCTGAAAGAGCCTAAAGAACCGTTGTACTTAGGGAATTCTGGTACATCGATGCGATTGTTAAGCGGTTTGTTAGCAGGGCAGCGTTTTAATACGGTTCTAACCGGAGACGCTTCTTTATCTTCGCGTCCTATGAAAAGGGTTACGGGTCCATTGGTCTCCATGGGGGCGAATATTGCAACCGAAGCGGATGGCACTGCACCCTTACGCATTACCGGGACAGATCAGTTGCAAGCCATTAAGTATGTAATGCCTATGGCTAGTGCGCAGGTTAAATCATGTTTGTTATTGGCAGGCATGTATTCAGAAGGTGAAACATCGGTTGTAGAGCCAGCTCCAACACGTGATCATACGGAGAGAATGTTAAATGGTTTTGGTTATCCCGTGCAGCGGGATGGCGATAAAGCGAGTATCAGTGCGAAAGGTAAGTTAACTGCTTGTGAAATTGATGTGCCTAGTGATATTTCTTCAGCAGCTTTCTTTTTAGTGGGGGCGTCGATTGCGCCAGACTCTGATGTGACATTAAAGCATGTTGGAATTAACCCGACTCGCACTGGAATTATCGATATATTGCGCTTAATGGGGGCAAATATTGAAGTGTTAAATGAGCGATCAGTAGGTGGTGAGCCAGTTGCTGATTTGCATGTTACATCTAGTCAGTTAAAAGGGATTGAAATACCAGAACATCTTGTGCCTTTAGCGATAGATGAATTCCCCGTATTATTTGTAGCGGCTGCTTGCGCTGAAGGACAGACTACATTGACGGGTGCTAAAGAGTTACGTGTTAAAGAATGTGATCGTATTCAGGTGATGGCTGATGGTTTGCAGGCTTTAGGTGTGGATGCTGTGCCAACTGAGGATGGTATGGTTATACAAGGTAAACCAACAGATTCTATCGGGGGTGGAGAAGTGCATACGCATGATGATCACCGTATAGCGATGTCTTTCTCTATTGCGGGTCTTAGGGCAACGGCTCCGATTATTGTTAATGATTGTCAGAATGTAAATACCTCTTTTCCTGAGTTTCGTGATTTGGCAACACACCTAGGTTTAAAACTAACATGAGTGTTCCTGTAATAACTATAGATGGGCCAAGTGGAGCAGGGAAGGGTACGGTTAGTCGTGCCGTAGCAAAAAATCTGGGCTGGAATTATTTGGATAGTGGTTCGATCTACCGCTCTCTTGCTATTGCAGCACTGGATAAAGAGCTGGATTTATTAGATATAGTCTCTGTTGTTAATGTGGCCGAAGCTATGTTGCTGGAATTTGAGTGTAATGATGAACTTGTTGTTAACTTAAATGGGGTGGATATTACGGCCAGGCTACCCTCGGAAACAACTGGAAATGCAGCCTCTATTATTGCAGCCTACCCAGAAGTAAGAGCTGTATTATTGCAAAAACAAAAAGACTTTCAGCAAGCACCCGGGTTGATTGCTGATGGTCGAGATATGGGAACAGTGGTTTTTCCTGAAGCTTCAAATAAAGTGTTTTTAACGGCCAGTGCAGAAGAAAGAGCAAGTCGGCGATATAAACAGTTGATAGAAAAAGGAATAGATGCTAACCTAGTACAGATTACTAAAGAGATCGAAGCACGGGATCAGAGAGATCGAGAACGTGCGGCGGCGCCATTAAAGGCGGCTGACGATGCTCTTTATATAGACTCTTCAAAATTATCAATCGATCAGGTAATTGAAGAAGTCATGAATTTGGTTCTTTAAAGAACCTTTTTAGGTGGTTGTTGAATAAAAAAATTTAACAGCTTTATTTTTTAACTTTTAAAAAAGTAACTTGTTTACGCTCTTCATCATTAAGATGAGAGTAGAAAAACAAGTGTGGGAAAGAAAAGATGAGCGAGAGCTTTGCTGAATTATTTGAAGAGAGTCTAATACGTACTGAAATGCGTCCTGGTGCCATGTTGATTGGTACTGTTATTGATATTGATAACGATTTTGTTATCGTCAGTGCGCAAGCTAAGTCTGAAGGTGTTATTCCGAAATGGCAGTTTTTAACACCAGATGGTGACTTAGAAGTAAATATTGGTGATGAAGTTGAGGTTGCTCTTGACTTATTCGAAGATGGATTAGGGTCTACTCTTCTTTCCCGAGATAAAGCTAAGAAAAATAAAGCCTGGGGTGAACTTGAAACTGCTTTTGAAGGCGACGAAACAATTGTTGGTCGTATCAATGGTAAAGTCCGCGGTGGTTTCACTGTTGCGGTTGGTGCATTACGTGCCTTCTTACCAGGTTCATTAGTTGATGTTCGTCCAATTAGAGACACTACTTTCTTAGAAGGTCGTGATCTAGAATTTAAAGTCATCAAAATTGACCAAAAACGTAATAACGTTGTTCTATCTCGTCGTGCTGTTGTAGAAAAAGAATACAGTGCAGAAAGAGAAGAGTTAATGAAAACTCTGGAAGATGGCGCTGTTGTTAAAGGTATCGTTAAAAATCTAACTGATTACGGTGCATTTATCGACTTAGGCGGTATTGATGGTTTGTTACATATCACTGATATGGCATGGCGTCGTGTTAGACATCCTTCTGAGTGTGTTGAAATTGGTCAAGAAATCGAAGTTAAAGTCCTTAAATTCGACAAAGAGAAAACTCGTGTTTCATTAGGTATGAAACAAATGGGTGAAGATCCTTGGAAAGAAATTGCTAACCGTTACCCAGCAGCTACACGTGTGCACGGTAAAGTTAACAACTTGACTGACTACGGTTGTTTCGTTGAAATTGAAGAAGGCGTTGAAGGTCTTGTTCACGTATCTGAAATGGACTGGACTAACAAAAATGTTAACCCATCTAAAGTGGTACAGTTAGGTGATGATGTTGAAGTGATGGTTCTTGAAATTGACGAAGAACGTCGTCGTATTTCTTTAGGTATGAAACAATGTCGTACTAACCCATGGGATGAGTTCGCAGCAACGCATAACAAAGGCGACAAAATTTCAGGAAAAATCAAATCAATCACTGACTTCGGCGTATTTATCGGTCTGGACGGTGGAATTGATGGTTTGGTTCATACTTCTGACATTACTTGGAATGAAGCTGATAAAGAAGCAATTCGTAACTACAAACGTGGTGACGAAGTTGAAACAATTATCCTTGCGGTAGATTCTGAACGTGAACGTATCTCTCTAGGTATCAAACAACTAGAACAAGATCCATTCCAAAACTACATTGGTCTAAATGAAAAAGGTAGTTTAGTTAAAGGTGTTGTTAAGACTGTAGATGCTAAAGGTGCAGTTATCGAGTTGGCTGAGAATATTGAAGGTTACTTGAGAGCTTCTGAAATTCAACGTGATCGTGTTGAAGACGCACGTACTTTGTTGAAAGAAGGCGATGAAGTAGAAGCTAAATTCATTGGTGTCGATAAGAAGACTAAATCTATTTCATTGTCAATCAAAGCGAAAGACAATGATGAAGAATCTAGCGTTATGAAAGACTACGGAACTCAAGCGGCAGCTGGTTCAGCTACTCTTGGTGATATCTTCAAGCAATTAGAAAAATAAGCAAGTCTTAAAGGGGAGTGCATTTAGCACTCCCTTTTTTTTATTTTCAGGATTGAACGTGACAAAATCAGAATTAATTGAATCTTTGGCAAGACAACTTCCTCATCTGGCATTTAAAGACGTGGAATTAGCTGTTAATTGTGTTGTTGAGCAAATGAGTGAAACTTTAGCAGCGGGAGAAAGGATAGAAATCCGCGGTTTTGGTAGTTTTTCCTTGCATCATAGAGCGCCCAGAATGGGTAGAAACCCAAAAACGGGTGAAGCTGTTTCATTAACAGCTAAATATGTACCTCATTTTAAACCTGGTAAAGAGTTGCGCGATAGAGTCGATGTATCTCGTGAAAAGTTTAAAATTATAGACTAATTAATCAACGCATTAACAACATACAAAATGAAAGTAATCCTATTAATTATATTTTCTATTGTTTTTATTATTGCGTTGATATTTTCGCTGCTGAATTTTCATTCAGTACAAATAAACCTAGGATTTACTTCCTTGACCCTGCCTTTGACAGTCGCCCTGACTATTGAGCTTTTTGCAGGAGTTGTTATTGGCTTATTAGTGGCCTTTCTTAAAATTATAAAGCTGAAATCTGAGTATGCACAACTGAATAAAAAGTTGACTCGCTCCTCGGAAAAATAAACTTTTCGGCTCGCTACTAAATCCCTAAGCATAAGCCAATCTATTCCCTCCGTTAGTTTTTCTATAAAATCCTTTATTAACAAACTTTAATATGATATATTCCATATACAAATGAGAATGGTTATCAATTATTGCTGGCCGTTGTTTTCTTTCGCTTACAGGATGTAAATCATGACGATAAATTTAAAAATGCTTGCGGTAGGTGATCAAGGAAAAATCGTAGGATTTGATAAGGCAGGCAAGGCCTATCGTAAAAAACTTCTCGCTATGGGGTTAACACCTGGAACAGAGTTTAAAGTCACACGTTTTGCGCCATTAGGAGATCCAGTGGAAATTAAAATTAGAGGCTTTTCTTTGTCTTTACGTAAGAATGAAGCCACTGTTTTGCTAATTGAAAAATTATGAACAACTATACCATCGGTGTTGTTGGTAATCCAAACTGTGGAAAAACCACCTTATTTAATTTATTAACAGGCTCAAACCAGCATGTTGGCAATTGGCCTGGCGTGACTGTTGAGCAAAAAACGGGTGAATATAGTTATTTAGATAAGCAAATCACTGTTGTCGATTTACCGGGTACTTATTCTTTAGAAGCTGCTGATGAGCAAGTTTCTTTAGATGAAAAAGTCGCAAGAGATTATGTCGCGTCAAAGCAAGCGGATCTGATAATCAATATCATTGATGCCTCAAATATAGAAAGAAATCTGTATTTAAGCTCTCAGCTGATTGAAATGCGGGTGCCAATGATTTTGGTGCTTAATATGATGGATGTTGTTCATCAACGTGGTATTAAGATAGATAGTCAATTTCTTGCTGCAAAATTAGGCTGTCCGGTTATCGGTATATCTGCCTCAGTTCGAAAGGGCTTGCCAGATATTTATGCTGCTATTGATCAAGCCGTTATGGATAGTCCCGTTCCTAAATTACAGGTAGAGTATGTTTCGGCGCTAGAGTCTGCCATTAGCGAGTTAACACCCTTGCTAGATAATCAGGCAAAGATACATAACTGTGATCTGCGATGGCTGGCCTTAAGACGCCTGGAAGATGATACCCTGGCAATTAAACTGGCAGGGAATAGCACTCAAGAAAAAGTGGAGGCTTTACAACAACAAGTAGAGCTGGAGACAGATGATGAAATTGATATTCTAGCTGCCGATGCGCGCTATACGCTAGTTAATGAGTTAACAAAAGGTGCTGTTTGTCGTTTAAATGAAGTCTCAAGGCTTACTTCAGACAGGATCGATCGCGTTGTACTCAATCGTTTTTTAGGGATTCCTATTTTCCTGTTAGTGATGTATACAATGTTTATGTTTACTATAAACATTGGTAGTGCATTTATCGATTTTTTCGACCTTGCAGTGGCAGCAATCCTTGTTGATGGATTAACCGTCGTTCTCAACGCCATTAATACCCCTGAATGGTTGCTTGTACTAACAGCAAATGGATTAGGGGGCGGGGTTCAGGTTGTTGCTACCTTTATTCCTATTGTTGGTTTTCTATTTATGTTTTTATCCGCACTGGAAGACTCTGGTTATATGTCCAGAGCTGCCTTTGTGATGGATCGCTTTATGCTGATGATTGGTTTACCCGGCAAATCATTTGTTCCGATGATTGTTGGTTTTGGTTGTAATGTACCCGCTATTATGGCCACTAGAACGTTAGACAATCAGCGAGATAGAATACTTACAAATCTGATGAACCCTTTTATGTCTTGTGGTGCAAGATTACCTGTTTATGCATTATTTGCAGCGGCTTTTTTTCCTGTTGGTGGACAGAACCTGGTTTTTGGGCTGTATTTGTTAGGGATAATTGTTGCAGTGATAACGGGTTTGATTATGCGCCATACTCTATTTAAAGGTGAGGCAAGTCCTTTTATAATGGAATTACCGACTTATCATATGCCTACTTTTAAAGGCGTGTATTTAAAAACCTGGGACAGGCTAAAAGCATTTGTTTTTAATGCAGGTAAAGTTATCGTCCCCATGGTGTTGGTGTTAAATTTTCTCAATGGCTTAGGGACGGATGGCAGTTTTGGTCAAGAAAATAGTCAAAAATCGGTACTAAGTGAAATTGGTAGATCTTTAACCCCTGCATTTAAACCGATGGGGATTTCAGAAGACAATTGGCCTGCCACGGTCGGTATTTTTACCGGGGTATTAGCGAAAGAAGCGGTTGTCGGTACTTTAAATGCGTTATACAGCCAGCAGGCCGGCATGGAATTGACGGATGGAGATAACGAATTTATACTTTCACAAGCTTTGTTAGATGCTTTGGTTACCATTCCTGAAAATTTACTGGCTGTAGCCGATAATTTACTTGATCCTTTAGGATTAGATGTTGGAGACTTATCTAATCTAGAAGCTGTTGCAGCTGAACAAGAGGTCACGACGGGGACCTTTTCGGCCATGCAAGCTAGTTTTGATGGTCGTGCAGGTGCTTTTGCCTATTTGTTATTTATCCTATTGTATGCACCTTGTGTAGCGGCAACAACAGCCATTTATAGAGAAACTAATGCAAATTGGGCTGTTTTTGTCGTGCTATGGACAACGGGGCTGGCTTATATGACCGCAACGCTTTTTTATCAAACGATGAGCTATGATCAACATCCAGATTATTCATTGAAATGGATTTCAGGTTTAATTATTGCCTTTGCATGTGTTTTAGCAGGCTTGTGGAGTTATGGAAAAGTATTTCAATCGACGATAAAAGAATCAGAGCATTCAAATGATTTTATCTGAGCTGAGAGAGTATCTAAAGCAAAAAAAAACAGTCACATTAAATGAATTAGTGATACATTTCGACATGGATGCCGATGCGCTTAGAGGAATGTTAAGCAAATGGATTAGCAAGGGAAAAGTACGTCAATTACCTGTTGGTCCTGAGTGTGGAACCGGTTGCTGTAAATGTGATCCTACATTAACTGAACTGTATGAGTGGATGGATGAATAGCCAATGTCATTAAGTTATATGACTCTGAACAAAAAACAGGATGCTCATTTTCTACAGCTTATTTTTTGGAAGTGTGGCTTTTTGTAACTTATTCAGGGGGTTTTTAACCTAATTACAATTCAGCCAGTGGTTTGTTCATAACCCTATTAAGTTAAGAAATTTAACAAGATTTTATACTCACACAAAGTCACCGAGACACAAAGAAAAGAAATAGCTCTTCTTGGTGGCTTTGCGCCTTAGTGTGAAAAACTTTTTTGTTTTGATCTATATCTTGTCCTTAACTTAATGGCAATGTGTAAATAGCTGAGGGTTTAAAATTCATTAGCTATATTACTTTTTGAGTTTCTGGGTTTTCAATTATACTTAATAAACAATGAAAGCCCCTTGGGCCTAGGTTATAATGACTGATTAAGTCTGTCTGTGAATATTAGAGATTGTCGTCACAGAAATGAGACAAAGATTGATATAAGCCTACAATGTCTTTCCGACTTGTTTTAAAATTATGCTATATTTCTGCAAGATCCTGAATAGTAATCGTTATTATCTAAAAAGCTTTAATGCAAAACATAAAATTACAAGAAAATGATTTTAAACTAGGAGAGGCTGTACCTTGGCCTATCTATGGTAAAAATGGAAATTTATTACTCGATCAAGGGCAAGTTGTTGGCAGTCAAAAGCTAATAGATGGTCTATTAGTCCGCGGTGTATTTAGAAAAGCTTCAGCTGATGAAATATTAAAAGCAGAACAAGCAGCAAAATCAGCAAAATTTTCTTTAGATTCACCTTTTAACGTACTTGATGCTTTAAGAATTAATCTTCAACGTATACTAACTGATATTTCAGCTTCAGTAGAGAGTGACTATAATGAAAGGCTGCTAAAAATAGCAAAAGTCATCCAAAAATTATGTTTTGAAAATTCGGATGCAGCTCTTGGCGCCATTATTTTAGACCAGAAAAGTGCTTATACTAATATCCATCCTATTCTTTGTGCTATTTTGACGGAGCTAATGACGCGTCGGCAAAATATTCCTGATGAAGATAGATTGTTATATATAGCCGCTGCACTGACTCAAAATGTTGGAATGCTGGAGCTACAAGCTGAGTTAACCAATCAAACCGAAAAGCTGACTGAGGAACAAAGTAAGTCTATTAAAGAGCACCCCTTAAAAAGTAAAGAAATTATGCAAGGTTTGGGGGTTGTGCATGAAGAATGGCTTAATACCATTCTATTTCATCACGAACGTCCTGACGGCAAGGGTTATCCTTCTGGCCTTACAAGAGATGAAATACCTGTTTATGCAAAAATATTATCGGTTACTGATATCTACAGTGCGATGGTGTTACCCCGGAAATATCGTGATGGTTTCTATGTTAAAAAAGCACTACAGGATATCTTTTTACAAAGAGGCAAGGCCGTAGATGAACAAATTGCCCAATTATTAATTAAGGAAATTGGTATTTATCCTCCTGGCACATTTGTTAAATTAGCTAATGGCGAAACTGCAATTGTACTAAGAAGAGGGACTCGAAATGCTGCTTCTCCACTGGTCTTAAGTATTATTAATATAAGCGGTCAAGCTATAGAAAAACCTATTCAACGCGATACCATACATAAAGATATATATGGAATTATTGAAGTCGTCCCCAGACTTGAAGACCTGCAAATAAATAGAGATGAGATCTGGAATATCGGATCAAAATAAAGCCATTCTATACTGCTGTTTATGTCACGG
>Ga0209495_1002156_pt1 | contig 13121 bp, 26 predicted proteins | sample EN1Hudsemesocosm_FD_184629 | JGI IMG/M metagenome (GOLD analysis project Ga0209495, IMG submission 184629) | Methane-oxidizing microbial communities from mesocosms in the Hudson Canyon - EN1E Hudson Canyon (SPAdes) (version 2) | ecosystem: Environmental > Aquatic > Marine > Cold seeps | place... | reverse complement strand
TAGAAGCCAATACATCTTTAATTTCAGTTAATGATTTCTTACCTAAGTTTGGTGTTTTCAACAGTTCCATTTCGCTGCGTTGAATTAAATCACCAACATAGTAGATATTTTCTGCTTTTAAGCAGTTAGCAGATCTAACCGTCAAATCCAACTCATCAATTGCTTGAAGTAATTCAGGCGCAATTGGTGCTTCTTCAGGTTCTTCTACTTTTTCTTCAATGACAGTGAAGTCAACAAATGAAGACAATTGATCACTTAATATTGTAGAGGCATATTTAATAGCATCTTCTGCTTCTAGAGTACCATCAGTATCAACATCGATAATTAGTCTATCAAGATCAGTACGATTTTCTACACGAGCACTTTCAACAGCATAAGTAACCATATTTACTGGGCTATACGATGCATCTAAATAGAGTTGTCCAATCACACGTTCATCATCTTCAGCTGACTGGCGTTTATTTGCAGGCAAATAACCACGACCTTTCTCAGCTTTAAATGTAATAGACAAACTACCACCAGTAAGATTTGCAATCACGTGTTCAGGATTTGCAACTTCAACATTATGTGGCAATTGGATATCTGCTGCTGTAACAGGGCCAACACCTTCCTTATTAATAGTAAGAACAACTTCGTTTTGCTCGTGCAAAATAAAAGCAAGTCCTTTCATATTAAGAAGTACATCTAATACATCTTCTTGAACACCATCAATAGCTGAGTACTCATGTACTACGCCGTCAATTTGAGCTTCAACAACTGCAACACCTTCCATTGATGACAATAGAATTCTACGCAATGCATTACCCAACGTATGCCCAAAACCTCTTTCTAAAGGTTCAAGAACAAGTCGTGTACGTGTATCACTAAACTTTTTTATATCAACCAAGCTTGGTTTAAGAAACTGACTTGTAAAGGTCGTCATTTAAATTCCTCTAATTAAACCCAAATAAATCAGGTTTAGTTGTTACTATTTCGAGTAAAGCTCAACAATCAGATGTTCGTTGATATCTGCTGACAAATCAGAACGTTCAGGAACGTGTTTATATGTACCTGACATTTTAGCAACATCAACTTCAACCCAATCAGAGAATCCATTTTGAGCAGCAAGATCTAGAGCCGCCTTGATTCGAATTTGGTTTTTACCAGCTTCACGAATTGCAATCACATCGTCAGCACTAACTTGGTAAGAAGGAATATTAACTTTCTGACCATTAATAGTGATCGCGTTATGACGTACTAGTTGACGAGCTTCACTACGTGAAACACCAAAACCCATACGATAAACAACGTTATCTAATCTGTTCTCTAATAATTGAAGAAGATTCTCACCTGTAGAACCTTTCTTATTATCAGCTGCTTTGTAATACAAGCGGAATTGTTTTTCTAATACGCCATATACACGACGAAGCTTTTGCTTCTCACGTAACTGTGTAGCGTAATCAGATAGACGTCCGCGACGCTGGCCATGCTGACCAGGTGGAAACGCACGATTTTCAATCGCACATTTAGACGTATAACATTTCTCGCCTTTTAAAAATAATTTCTCGCCTTCTCGACGACATAAGCGACATTTTGCACCAATATATCTTGCCATAATGAGTTCTCCTAATTAGACTCTACGTCTTTTTGGCGGACGACAACCATTATGTGGAATAGGTGTAACGTCAGTAATATTATTAATCTTGAAACCGAGGTTATTCAGTGCACGAACCGCTGATTCGCGACCCGGGCCTGGACCCTTGATTTCAACATCAAGATTTTTCATTCCGAATCCTTGCGCCACTTCACCAGCTTTCTCAGCTGCTACTTGAGCTGCAAAAGGTGTGCTTTTACGCGAACCTCGGAATCCACAACCACCAGATGTAGCCCAAGATAAAGCATTACCCTGACGATCTGTGATTGTAATAATTGTGTTATTGAATGATGCATGCACGTGTGCAACACCATCAACCACATTCTTTTTTACACGCTTACGCTGGCGTGCTGATGAATTTGCCATCGAAAGCCTCTTTATTTAATCATGCGGCGAGGACCTTTACGAGTCCTTGCATTAGTTTTAGTTCTTTGACCACGAAGAGGTAATCCTCGACGATGACGGACACCACGGTAGCAGCCTAAATCTTTTAAGCGCTTAATATCCATGGACACTTCACGTCGCAAATCACCTTCAACGGTAAACTTACCAACTTCAGTACGAAGTGATTCTACTTCTGCATCTGTTAGATCTCTAACTTTAGCATCACGAGCAACACCTGCAGCATCACAAACTTTCTGCGCGCGTGTTAAACCAATACCATAAATAGAAGTTAATGCTATCACCGTGTGCTTTTGCACAGGGACATTTATTCCTGCTATACGAGCCATTAAGCTACCCTAAATTCTTCTGATGTGAACCGTGAATTTTAACACATAAAACCACTTGTTCACAACAATTTAAATTACTGTGACGTCTTTTAACCTTGACGCTGCTTGTGACGTGCTTCTTTACAAATAACACGCACTACACCTTTTCTTTTTACAACTTTGCAGTTACGGCAAATTTTCTTAACCGAAGCTTGAACTTTCATCGAATTTCTCCACCAATTTTGTATTTATGGTTTTTAGTTTAAAAAACCTGACATACCTTTATCTTTCTTATTTGATTTACGCATCAAACTTTCATACTGTTGCGACATCATATGAGATTGCACTTGTGAAACAAAATCCATCACAACAACAACAATAATGAGAAGCGATGTACCACCAAAATAGAACGGTACATTCCAATACAATATTAAAAACTCTGGCAGTAAACAAACTGCTGTTATATATACAGCACCTGCCAATGTTAAACGACCCATAACACTATCGACGTAACGTGTTGTTTGCTCTCCAGGACGTATACCCGGAATAAATGCGCCGGATTTTTGTAAATTTTCAGCTGTTTCTTTAGGATTAAACACTAATGCCGTATAGAAAAAGCAAAAGAAAATAATCGCTATTGCATATGCAAGCACATACATTGGTTGACCAGGAGACATCAGTGTTGAAATATCCTGTAGCCACTCCATCCCTTCAGAAGCTCCAAACCAGCCAGCTATTGTAGCAGGAAACAATATAATACTTGAAGCAAAAATTGGAGGTATTACACCTGCCATATTTAATTTAAGTGGTAAATGCGTCACCTGCCCCGCCATCATCTTGCGGCCTTGTTGGCGTTTCGCATAATGAACAGGAATTCTACGTTGAGCTCTTTCTACAAAAACTACAAATGCAGTTACTGCCAATGCTAAGAATAATAGAGTGATAACTAAGAATGTATGTAACTGCCCAGTTCTCGCCAACTCAAGTGTTCCACCGATAGCAGCAGGTAATCCAGCCACGATACCAGCAAAGATAATTAGAGAGATACCATTACCAATTCCGCGTTCTGTTATTTGCTCACCTAGCCACATTAAGAACATGGTGCCTGTAACAAGTGTAATAACAGCTGTAATCCTGAATAGTAAACCAGGGTCAACAACGACTCCAATACCACCTGCACTTTGTGCTTCTAGCGCAACAGCAATACCCAATGCTTGGAATGTAGCTAATACTAACGTTCCATAACGTGTATATTGCGTTATTTTTCTTTTTCCAGCAGCACCCTCTTTCTTCATTTGCGCTAATTTAGGATGAACTACAGTCAATAACTGCATAATGATCGATGCAGATATATAAGGCATGATACCTAAAGCAAATACTGATAAGCGTGATAAGGCACCACCAGAGAACATGTTAAACATGTCTAAGATAGTACCTTTTTGCTGTTCAAACATAACAGCTAAAGCCGCAGGATCAATACCTGGAACAGGCATAAACGTACCCATTCTATAGACAAGCAATGCTCCTAAGACAAAAAGCAAGCGACTTTTTAGCTCTGCAAACTTTCCTGTTTGTTGTTTATTATTTTCCACGTCTTAGTCTTCGACTTTACCGCCGGCAGCTTCAATCGCTTTTTTAGCACCCGCAGTAACTGATAAACCCTTTACTGTGATAGCTGTAGCAATTTCACCTGTGTTGATAACTTTAGCTCGAAGTGTGTTGTCTGGAACAGCTCCAACAGATTTCAATGCTAATAAGTCAACAACATCGCCTGCAATATTTGCAATCACATCAAGTCTAACTTCTGCTGACGTAGAGCTTTTACGTGATGTAAAACCAACTTTTGGTAAACGACGTTGCAAAGGTTGTTGACCACCTTCAAAACCACGCTTAGAAAAACCACCAGAACGTGATTTTTGGCCTTTATGACCGCGACCACAAGTTTTACCTGTGCCTGAACCAGTACCACGGCCAACACGTTTCGCATTTTTAGTAGCACCAGGTGCAGGTGCAATAGTATTTAAATACATTTTATGCTTCCTCAACCTTTAATAGATATGAAACATGGTTGATCATGCCTCTATTTTCAGGCGTATCAATAACAATAGCGCTACTACCTGTTTTTCTTAAACCTAAACCAGCAACACATGCTTTATGTTTAGCAAGACGGCCAATGGTGCTTTTTACCAAAGTGACTTTCAATTTAGCTTGTGATGTCATTTTCTTATTCCATAATCTCAGAAACGGTCTTACCACGTTTTGCTGCAACTGCTTCAGGATTATTCATATCCGTCAGTCCCTTAATTGTTGCTCTCACAACATTTAGAGGATTAGTTGAACCAATAGATTTGGCAAGTACGTTATGAACTCCAACCACGTCGAATACAGCACGCATTGCACCACCGGCAATAACACCTGTACCTGCTGAGGCTGGCTGCATATAAACTTTAGCGGCTCCATGACGAGCAGTTAAAGGGTGCTGCAAAGTGTTACCATCTAATGTAACTGTATGCATATTCTTTCTCGCTTCATCCATTGCTTTTTGAATTGCAACGGGTACTTCGCGAGCTTTACCTTGACCGAAGCCAACGCGGCCTTCACCATCACCAACTACTGTTAGTGCAGAGAAACCAAATACGCGACCACCTTTTACAACTTTAGCAACGCGACGTATACCGACTAACTTTTCAATCAAACCGTCAGAAGGGGCTTGTCGTTGATCATTTTGTGCCATGTGATAATACCTTTAAATTAGAACTGCAAGCCGTTTTCGCGTGCAGCATCTGCTAACGCTTTAACGCGGCCATGGAAGCTGAAGCCAGAACGATCAAAAGAAACCTTGTTAACGCCTTCTTTTACTGCTCGTAAAGCAACTGCTTTACCAACCGCTTCTGCTGCAGAAATATTGCTTGTTGCAGTTAAGTCTTTTTTAACATCGGCATCTAGCGTTGATGCTGACGCGATAACTTTAGAGCTATCGTGAGTAAGCACTTGCGCATAGATATGCTGTGATGTTCTGTGAACTGATAACCTGTAAACTTCAAGCTCTTTTAACTTAGCTCGAGTTTTTGCAGCTCTACGTAATCTTGAATTTTTCTTATCCATTGTTCAGCCTAATTATTTCTTCTTAGCTTCTTTACGAGCAACATGCTCATCCGAGTAACGAACACCCTTACCTTTATAAGGCTCTGGTGGACGGTATGCACGAATATCTGCTGCAACCTGACCTACTACTTGCTTATCAGCACCTGTTATAACAATCTCAGTTTGACTTGGTGTGTCGACCTTGATGCCTTCAGGAACTGCATATTGTACTGGGTGTGAAAAGCCAAGTGTAAGATCTAACTTACTGCCTTGTGCTTTTGCACGGTAACCAACTCCTACTAGTGTTAGTTTTTTCTCAAAACCTTGAGAAACGCCAAGAACCATATTATTAAGTAGGGCGCGAGCTGTACCAGCTTGTGCCACGGCTTGTTTTGATTTTGTGCGTGCTTTAGTTGTTAAAGTACTACCTTGCTGGGCAACTTCCACATCTGTGTGGATGTTTCTGTTTAAAGTACCTTTGGTACCTTTAATAGAAACTTCTGCGCCATTAAGAGAGACTTCAACACCTGCAGGTATTTCGACAGGTGCATTTGCTATACGTGACATTCTTAAATCTCCAAATATTAAGGCTTAGCTAACTGCGCACAGGACTTCACCGCCCTGACCAAGTTCTCTTGCCTTACGATCTGCCATTACACCTTTAGATGTTGACACAATAGCGACACCAAGTCCGTTAATGACTTTCGGTAAATCTTTCGCTGATTTATAGACGCGTAAACCAGGTCGGCTAACACGGTCAATTTTTGAAATAACAGCTTTACCTTCAAAGTATTTCAATGCGATAGAAAGTGTTGTTTTACCTTCATTATCATTTACACTGAATGAATTAATATAACCTTCGTCTTTTAGGACGTTAGCAATACTAAGCTTTACTTTTGAAGAAGGCATAGTGACTTCAGCTTTATTTGATTGTTGTGCATTACGAATACGCGTTAGCATATCTGCAACAGGATCTGTCATACTCATTTTATATTAGCTCCAAGTTTGTGGTAGAAGACTACCAGCTTGCCATTACTAGGCCGGGGATATCACCTTTCATTGCATGTTCGCGCAATTTATTTCGTGACAAACCAAACTTACGATAGTAACCATGCGGACGACCTGTAATTTCACAGCGATTTCTCATCCGTACAGAGCTTGAGTTTCTTGGAAGCGCATGAAATTTCTTAGCTGCTTCTTGACGATCATCAAAACTTAAAGACATATCAAGCATTTGCTTTTTCAATTCAGCACGCTTGACTGCATATTTCTTAACTAGTTTCGCTCTTTTAATTTCGCGATTAACCATGCTACGTTTAGCCATAACTTATTCCTAACCTATATTATTTTTTAAAAGGAAACTTAAAAGCTGATAATAATGCTAAAGACTCTTCTGCATTTTTTGCAGTAGTCGTGATAGTAATATCCATACCACGCAATTTATCAATTTTATCGTATTCGATTTCTGGGAAGATAATTTGTTCTTTAACCCCCATACTATAGTTACCTTGACGATCAAATGATTTTGGGTTTAAACCACGAAAATCACGAATCCTAGGAATAGAAATAGTCACTAAGCGATCAAGAAAATCATACATTCTTTCAGAACGTAGAGTTACTTTACAACCTACTGGCCATCCTTCACGTAACTTAAAGCCTGCAATAGACTTTTTAGCTTTCGTTACAACAACTTTTTGACCGGAAATCTTTTCCATGTCAGCCACTGCATTTTCTAATACTTTCTTATCAGTCAGAGCCTCACCAACACCCATATTAAGAGTGATCTTGGTAATTCTTGGAACTTCCATTACTGACTTATAGCCGAACTGTTCTGTTAACTGCTCAACTACAGTATCACGATAAAATTCTTTTAATCTGCTCACTGTATATACCTAAATTATGCGCCGACAACTTCGCCATTTGACTTAAAAAAGCGAACCTTACGGCCATCTTCCAATACTTTAAAACCCACTTTATCACCCTTGCCTGTAGCAGGGTTTAATAAAGCTAGGTTAGAACCTTGAATTGGCATTTCTTTTTCGACGATGCCGCCAGTCGTACCCGCCGCAGGGTTAGGTTTTGTATGTTTTTTAACAAGGTTTAAACCTTGAACAACAAACTTACCATCTTCACCACGTTGAGTAATTTCGCCAGTTTTACCGCTATCTTTACCTGCAATAACGATTACCTGATCACCATTTACTAATCTTTCCATTTCGAACTCCTACTTATAATACTTCAGGCGCTAACGAAATAATCTTCATGAATTTTTCACCACGAAGCTCACGCGTTACAGGGCCAAAGATACGAGTTCCAATTGGTTGAAGCGTTGCATTTAATAATACAGCCGCATTCGTATCAAAACGAATTAAAGAACCATCTGGACGACGAACACCTTTACGTGTACGTACGATCACAGCATTATGGACCTCACCTTTTTTAACTTTTCCGCGAGGAACTGCTTCTTTAATAGTGACTTTAATTACATCACCAATACCAGCGTAACGACGGTGAGAACCGCCTAATACTTTAATACATTCTACGCGTTTTGCACCGCTATTATCCGCGGCTTCAAGACTGCTTTGCATTTGAATCATAGTCTAAACTCCAAGTTTAATAGCTGTGCTACTTCGCACGTTCTAGAATTTCGACCAAATTCCAAGATTTACTCTTAGATAATGGTCGGCTTGCAGAAATACTTACCACATCACCAACATTACATTCATTACTTTCATCATGTGCATGTAGTTTTGTAGATTTTCTTACATATTTCTTGTAGATCGGATGGGGAACTTTACGTTCAACTAAGACCGTAATTGTTTTATCCATCTTGTCGCTGACTACAAGACCAGTTACTGAACGAGCAGTACTTTGTTGTTCACTCATCTTAAGTCCTATTTATTTTCGTTAATTACAGTTTTGATACGTGCAATTTCACGACTAACTCGACGCATTTCACTTGTGCGTTGTAGCTGTCCAGTCGCGTTTTGCATGCGTAAATTAAACTGTTCTTTATGAAGAGCTTCTAGCTCTTTACTAATATCTTCAGCAGATTTTGCTCTAATTTCACTAGCAGTCATTACAGTATCGCTCGAGTTACAAATGTTGTTTTAACTGGAAGCTTAGCTGCTGCTAGGCGGAACGCTTCGCGAGCCACTTCTTCAGTTACACCTTCCATTTCATAGAGCATGCGACCTGGCTGCACATTGGCCACCCAGTACTCAACATTACCCTTACCTTTACCTTGACGCACTTCTAACGGCTTACTTGTGATCGGCTTGTCTGGGAAAATACGGATCCAGATTTTACCACCACGCTTAACGTAACGAGTCATTGCACGACGAGCGGCTTCAATCTGACGCGCAGTAACTCTACCGCGTTCAAGTGATTTAAGACCGAACTCACCAAAGCTTACTTTTGAACCACGATGCGCTAGCCCGCGGTTACGCAGTTTCATCTGCTTTCTAAATTTTGTTCTTTTTGGCTGTAACATTGGTTATAACCTTACTTTTCTGCTTGAGCAGGTGTTTGCGCGTTTCCGTCAAAAACCTCACCCTTAAAAATCCAAACTTTGATACCAATGATACCGTAAGTCGTGTTTGCTTCTGCAGTACCATAATCGATATCAGCACGTAATGTATGTAAAGGCACTCGGCCTTCACGATACCATTCTGTACGTGCAATCTCAGCACCATTCAATCGCCCAGCAACGTTGATACGAATACCTTCAGCACCTAAGCGCATAGTATTTGTAACAGCACGTTTCATAGCACGACGGAACATAATTCGACGCTCTAACTGCTGAGCCACACTTTCTGCAACTAATGTTGCATCAAGCTCAGGCTTGCGAATCTCTTCGACACCTACAGTAACTGGCACACCCATAATCTCAGCGGCAGCCTTGCGAAGCTTATCAATATCCTCGCCTTTTTTACCAATTACGATCCCAGGGCGAGCCGTGTGAATAGTGATCTTGGCATTCTTAGCTGGTCTATCGATTTGAATCTTACTAACCGAAGCGTGTGACAGTTTCTCTTTAAGAAATGCACGTACTTTCAAATCATTATTAAGCATGCGTGGAAAATCTGCAGAGTCAGCATACCAGATCGAATTCCAATCTTTAATTATACCAAGTCTGAAGCCTATTGGGTGAACCTTTTGTCCCATAAGTATTCTCTCTTACTTTTCGTCTACAATCACAGTGATGTGACTTGTACGTTTAAGGATACGGTTACCACGACCTTTAGCTCGTGGTGACATGCGTTTCATAGTTGAACCATCGTCAACCATAACTGATGATACATAGAGTTCATCGATATCTGCGCCATCATTGTGCTCAGCATTTGCAATTGCAGAGTTAAGCACTTCTTTCATTAATGTTGCAGCTTTTTTTGGACTGTATGCAAGAATATTGATTGCTTTTTCAACAGGCAATCCTCTAATTTGATCTGCAACCAAACGTACTTTTTGCGCAGATATTCTTGCATAGCTGTATTTTGCTTTAGTAGCCATATCTTAATCCTAACCTTATCGCTTAGATTTCTTATCAGCAATATGACCTCTGAAGGTCCTCGTTGGTGAAAACTCACCCAATTTATGACCGACCATATCTTCTGTAATGAATACAGGCATATGTTGTCTGCCATTATGAACAGCAATTGTTAAACCGATCATTTCTGGTGAAATCATTGAACGTCGTGACCATGTTTTGATCGGACGTTTGTTATCAGATTCAATCGCTTCCAAGACCTTATTTTCAAGGTGCTGGTCTATAAAAGGACCTTTTTTAATTGAACGCGGCATATGTATTCCTACCTATTTCTTATTACGACGACGTACAATTAAATTATCTGTACGTTTATTCTTACGAGTCTTGTAGCCTTTAGTTGGCATACCCCAAGGTGATACAGGGTGACGACCACCTGATGTACGACCTTCACCACCACCATGTGGATGATCAACCGGGTTCATCACAACACCACGAACGGTTGGACGAACACCACGCCATCTTGTAGCACCCGCTTTACCTAATGAACGTAATGCATGCTCGCCATTACCGACTTCACCAATTGTTGCTTTACATTCCAATGGAATCTTACGCATTTCACCTGAACGTAAACGTACAGTTGCATATCCATTTTCACGCGCTACAAACTGAGCACTACCACCGGCGCTACGTGCAATCTGTGCACCTTTACCAGGCTTCATTTCTATACAGTGAATCGTACTACCTAGTGGAATTGAAGCTAACTTCATGCAGTTACCTGCACGGATTGCTGCATTTTCACCAGATTCTAAACGATCACCCGCTACCACACCTTTAGGTGCAATAATGTATGTTTTCTCACCATCAGCATAACTTAACAATGCGATATGAGCTGTACGATTAGGATCATATTCAATACGTTCTACAACAGCTGGAATGCCATCTTTAGTACGTTTGAAATCAATCATACGGTATCGTTGTTTATGACCACCACCACGATGTCTTACCGTGATACGACCTGCGTTATTACGTCCACCAGTTTTAGATTTCTTTTCTACCAAAGGTGCGTATGGTGCACCTTTATGTAAGTCATCTGTTTTAACCTGAACAACAAATCTGCGTCCAGCTGATGTAGGTTTAGCCTTAATTAATGCCATTCCTGTTTCCTCACCAATATTTTATGTTCTATTCACCAAGGAAGTTGATGTCTGCGCCATCAACAAGAGTGACATAGGCTTTCTTCCAATCACTACGTTTACCCATAATGCGGCCAGTACGTTTTACTTTACCTTTAACATTTGTCGTAGTAACTGATGCAACTTTTACATCAAACATTTGCTCTACAGCATGTTTGATTTCTAATTTATTTGCACTTGGAAGTACTTTTAATACAACCTGGTTATTCTGTTCAGCAACACGTGATGCTTTTTCTGCAACAACAGGGCCAAGAATAACTTTAGTTAGTCTTTCAACATTCATACTAATGACTCCTCAAGCTTGCGAATTGAGTCTTCACTCATCACAACTTTTTCAAATCTTAGCAATGCTACTGGATTTAGATGCGCTGCATCTGTAGTAGCTAAGTCATATAGATTACGTGATGCTAAATCAATATTTCCAGCTGCATTCTCAGTAACAAGAAGAGCGTTTTTAAGACCTAACGCAGATACTTTTGCAAGTAAGTCTTTTGTTTTAGGTGACTCTAATTCAATTTTATCAACCACAACAAGTGCATCATTACGACGCAACTCAGATAGGATTGTGCAAATTGCATTACGGTACACTTTACGGTTAACTTTTTGGCTATAGTCGCGCGGCTTAGCAGCAAATGTAGTACCACCAGAACGCCACAAAGGACTTCTGATTGTTCCTGCACGAGCACGACCAGTACCTTTTTGTGCGAATGGCTTACGACCACCACCACGTACTTCAGAGCGTGTTTTTTGTGCGTGTGTACCGCTACGAGCACCAGCCATAAAGGCTGTTACGACTTGATGAACCAAAGATTCATTATATTCACGATCGAACATAGCGTCAGAAACAGTTATGTTTCCAGCTTTTTTTCCATCGAATGATTGTAATTGAAGATCCACAATATTCCCCTAAGAATCTTAAGCTTTAACAGCAGGACGAATAATAACGCTACCGCCTTTTGCGCCAGGTACTGAACCCTTTACAAGTACTAAGTTACGTTCTTCATCAATGCGTACGACAGACAAGTTTTGTAATGTACGTTGTACATCACCCATATGTCCTGCCATTTTCTTTTCTTTAAATACGCGGCCTGGTGTTTGACACTGACCAATCGAACCAGGTGCTCTATGAGAGATAGAGTTACCATGTGTAGCATCACCACCGGCAAAACCGTAGCGTTTCATTACACCAGCAAAGCCTTTACCCTTAGTAACACCTGTTACATCGATTGCTTGACCAGTTTCAAAGATATCTACTTTGATTTCTGAACCAAGTTCCAAACCTGCTAAATCATCGACAACAAACTCACTCACAACACTACCAGCAGAAGATTCTGCCTTAGCAAAGTGACCAGCTTGTGGCTTAGTTACGCGAGATGCTTTTTTTGACCCTACAGTCACTTGCACAGCGTTATAACCATCAGTTTCAACTGTTTTCAGTTGGCTGATACGATTTGATTCAACTTCAATTACCGTTACAGGTGTTGATACACCGTCTTCAGTGAAGACACGTGTCATTCCACGTTTACGGCCGACAAGTCCAATAGTCATTGAGCTAGCCCCTTAATTTAATTTGATCTGGACATCAACACCAGCGGCGAGATCCAGTTTCATTAATGCATCTACTGTTTTATCAGTAGGTTCAACAATATCCATTAGACGTTTATGAGTACGAATTTCGTACTGGTCACGTGCATCTTTGTTGACATGCGGTGAAATCAAAATAGTAAAACGTTCCTTTTTCGTAGGCAATGGAATAGGTCCATTGATACGAGCGCCAGTACGCTTAGCTGTTTCGACAATTTCTTTAGCAGATTGATCAATCAATCGGTGATCGAAAGATTTCAGTCTGATTCTAATAGTTTGGTTTGTAGCCATTATTTATTACTCAGTGATCTTACTAACGACGCCGGCACCAACGGTACGGCCACCTTCACGAATAGCAAAACGTAAACCTTCTTCCATCGCGATTGGTGCGATTAAAGTTACGTCCATTTTAACGTTGTCGCCTGGCA
>Ga0209495_1002155_pt1 | contig 13127 bp, 13 predicted proteins | sample EN1Hudsemesocosm_FD_184629 | JGI IMG/M metagenome (GOLD analysis project Ga0209495, IMG submission 184629) | Methane-oxidizing microbial communities from mesocosms in the Hudson Canyon - EN1E Hudson Canyon (SPAdes) (version 2) | ecosystem: Environmental > Aquatic > Marine > Cold seeps | place... | reverse complement strand
CGTACCCGGTTCTTTTTCGTACAAACTTTCAAGTAAATTTAACACCGCCAACATCATATTTTGAGTCATTTCAATAAAAGGAATACGGGCAGGGTGCTCAGATCCATACTCAGCAATAGACTCTTTCAGCACATCATAAAATTTATTCTGCACAATTTTAAACTGGGGCAGGGCGGTTTTATTTTTCTTTATCGCGATCATGCCAGCTTCAATATCCCCCATTTTTTCAATGATCCACTCTTCTGTTTGTGGCTTAGCTTTACCAAAAGAATGGTTATAAACACATAAAGCATCGAAGCATAAATCCATAAAGTAAACGCCCATATCTTTATTATTTTCATCAATAATACTTGGGAAAATATTAAATATTGTTCCAGCCAGGGCCGGTTGTTCAATATGAAAATCAGTGAGGATTGTTTGCCCTTCGGTTTCGTTTAGGTTTCTAGCGTAGGTAATGGCTGAATAAAGGTCTTTGTCTGAAAGGGGAGTCATAGTGTGTTTTTTAAGTTTTTTTTGATCTTAATATCATATCAAAATCGAGGTAGAAGCCTAAACCCTAAATACTGCTGGCAGATTTGATATTTTGCCAAGATTCAGAGAGCACAGTTTAAAAATAAAACACAAGTATCCGTAAAGAAAGGAGAGCATGGATGCTGTCCGTTTAGTACAGGGACGGAATCACGTTGGCTGAAGATATAACGCAAGACTGCAAGAAAAGCGCGCTGAACTTTATAGGGCCACTGAAGGGTAGCATTTGTTACCGACAGTTTAAAAGTACACATGGACGTGTGCTTTTGAGCGGTGGGAACAATTGCGAATTTAACACACTAAAGCTTAGAGGTAGATAGCATGGACGCTTTCTACCACGGCCATGGACGGCTTTTATCAAATAAAGTGCTGAGCGATAGCTGAGCCAGTCATTATTTGGGTAGAAGCCTAAACCCCCATAAACTACCTATATTTAACAGGAGTAGGGGCTATTACAAAATTCTGAATTTCTTGCTACTAATAATTCCTTAAAATTAGATATTTCATTGACCGACTTATCATTTACTTTTTCATAAAAAATAATTTTATCAATCCCTGAATTTTCATAATATTTACGAATATACAGAAGATCTCTCTCAATTTTAAAATAATTATCCATCGTTAATTTTTTGTACCTTTCCATATCGTTATAAGCATAAACAATATGAGGTTCATGATAAAAAGCTTCTATTTCAGCATCAAAGTCAGCTTTTTCTCTGTCTACACTTGATGAAGTAGAATATGCAACCACTATAAAAATTGAAGCTGCAATAGCTAACATTGAGGTGAAATTGTTCACTTTAAACTCCTAATGTTGAACTTAAAATTTCGTAGATAATTGAATTCAAATAAATAATTCTATTAATGTCTTTATATAGCCTTAACTGTACGACATTTCGGATACCCACTACAACCCCAAAATTTATTTCCCTGATTATCTCCACGCTTAGCAGTTCTCAATACCATTGATTCGCCACATTTAGGGCAAGAGTTATCAGTTGTTTCTAGTACAGGATTAACTTCAGTTGGTCGTTGCTTTTCAGCAACTATCGTTTTTACATGCTTAACATGCTCTCTATGTGTTTTAAGTGATGGCTTTAATCTACCCGTAGTTATTTGGCCGCAAATATCCTTAACTTCAGATTCAGTAAATACAGGCTGAGTTTTATCTTTGATGTATCGAATATAGCCACCAGCATAAACAACATTATCAGGCATAGCTGTTTTAAAGGTGCTGTCGCCAACAAACACGACCAGCGAAAATATTGTATTTGGCTCAATATTTAAAGCAGCTTGTAATGTTTGAGTATGCTTGTAGTTCTGGTGTAGAGGATTCTGAAATTTAGAGGTATGGCGGTAAATCTTCTGAGTCCAAGTTTTCTGTTTGTCACTACCAAAGATCCAGCCTTTCATGTTTTTTGTTTCGATAACGAAAACACCGTACCTAGAAACAATCACATGATCTATTTGGGTTGTTCCATCTTCGGTAGGTAGCGTTACATTTTTAAATAAAGTGTACTTACTCTTATCGAGTAAGAATTTCGCCATCAAGTTGACCTTTAATTCACCAAAAACACCTTTCATAAAAGGTGTTTTTAAAAAACTAAGTACGAGTAGGGTAGGGACTAGCCACCAATAGGCGGTAAACAGTTGTTCTAAAATAGAAGTCATCATAATTTATTTAAAATCCATAATTTTTAACCTAATTAATAGGATACTTATTTTTTTAGATTTTTCCTGAAATGGGAGTAATTATTTTATCTAATATAATGATTTCTAAGAATTTTTATATTATTTTTCATTGCATCCTCTCTAATAATACCAATAGGTGTTTTTTCTTTTTCATCAGAGGATGAAATAATTGTAGAAATAATCTTTTTTTCTGTGTCAATTATATTTGATGGAGCATTAGTTGTTATTTTATCGAAAATATTACTATCCAAATCATAATTATCTAATATTAGGGTTTTAAGGGATTCCTCGGATGGAATTAAATTAAGAAGATTGTGAAGAATATTCAGTCCATATAGTTCTAAATATAAATATTTAGAACCGTAAGACTTATCTTCACATCCGCTATATTTTATAAAGTCATCGATATTTCTTATGTCTGGGATAAATGCATCAGGATCCTTTTTTAAAAATTCAAGATACTTTTTATATTCACTGTCATAGTGTGTACGGGGTACATCATAAAATACAGCCTTATTTTTAAATAGTTGAGATCCAAAAAAAATAAAAGGGAACTTATCAAAATCTATATTTGAATCATAGAAATCATTGTTTTTTATTAATGAGTTACCTTCATCAAAAGACATTCTCTTTGTGAATAGGGAAATAATTTCAAATAACCTCTCACCTTTTATCTTATCTAAGTCCCTATATGATCCAGGTATATTACCCCACCCACGAATAGACTTTAATATTTCTTTAATATCACTATCAGCCATAGATGATTCAATAAATGAACTTAATATTGAGTTAGACTGGATCAGTATTATAGAGTTCTCTAGCTGCTTTAAATCATAGAAAAAATCACTATCATTTAGCTTATTCTTTATAGAAGTATAGAAAACTGTATAAAAATCATGGTCTTCATGATCTTGATGATCACCTCTATCCATTTGGGTCATTTCATCAAAATCATCAAAAAATAAAGAAGAATTATCTATTACCTTATGTAAATTTAAAGCAAAAGTAGCAAAAATATTGTAGTATTCGCTATATTTATCAGTTGCTAGTATTAAATTGTCACGATTCACTTCTTTTATAGTAATTTCATAGGCCACTTTAGCAAGAATCAAAGCTAATAGTGTTCCAGCAAGTGTAATAGGGATGCTAACTATAGAATTTAGAAAATCAGGTATATTTGTAATGTACTCTAATTTTATTTGACTGGGTAGGTATGATTTAAACTGAACTATTCCTATATATATAAATATAAAAGATACTATGGATAGTATAAATATTATTGTTGTTTTTATTATATTATAAGTCATTATTTTTTTAATTAAATTTATGTATATATGATAGTCAATTTTGTATGTAAATTTTTAACAACAACCCCAGCCCCATCATCAGGATGCTTAGCCCCGCAGTCCGCAAGTAATTTACTACCAAGATCATGTAAGCCAAACGCATTTCTAATCGCCAAGCCTAAACCGAAATGCAGATCAATAAGGTCATCTTCCTGCAAAGCAGCGATTTCATTTTTCTGATCATCAGTAAGAATATGCATAAGCAAAGCTACAGCATCATTTACTGTCTCAGGTGTTTTGATTATTTCTTGAAATTGATTAGTGTAGTCGGTCATTAATTAAGTCCGTTTATGATCGATACAATGCAAACCATATCTAACTAAATTTCTCTGTGGGGGAGGGGTTAGGTTGATTTCAAATTCTTTTAATGCCTGCCTAAATACTTCAGCATAACCTTCTTGCTTTTTACCTCTGCCTGAATATCCCAACATAGCCATTAAATTATTCAATCGCTCATAATCCTCTTCAGGAAGCCAGCAAGATACTTTTGACTCACCGACTTCTACTTTGGATTTACAAAAACGCTGCTGTTTTTCCTTATTGGTAAATGCCATTTTCAAATATCCATCATTTCTATTTGGTTAAAGATAACTATACGAGGTTATTTATAACTATTATGCAGATTAATTCACATATTAGTACAGATATAAATTTTTGCCTGCTTTGAGTGTAAAAACGTAGAAAACCATACTAAAGTTACTAAAACATTTGTTTTACGTAACTTTACTGTTTTTCATACTCTAATTGTGTGTTTCTACAATCCTTAATAGGCGTTTTTCTGCGTAACATATAGATTTTTACGTTTTGCCATTCTCAATAAAACCATATAAAATACTAATTTTAGTAAATTGTATAGCCTTGATTTAAGGCGTATTTTTTCAAACAGGATTCAAAGAGTAAGGTGGAGGACAGATGGCTAATTCTATTGAACTGAAATTCAAGAAGATTCAGAAAGACTTTTTAGAGTTTTTGAAATACACAAAGGGTCACGCTGATACTACTTGCTACAATTACAACTCAGATTTAAACATTTGGATTGCCTGGCTAACTGAAGAAGAACTCGATTGGCGAAAATGTAAGCCAACTGACGTTGAGCATTTTGTCAGTTACCTTTCAAAAAATAATACCGGTGCTCACGCAGTCGCTAGAAAAATTTCTTGCCTGTCTACTTTTTATAAATGGGCTAAACGTCGGGATCATGTTCAAGACGATCCAATCTATTTAATAGACAAGCCTAAACGCCCTAGTCGTATTCCTGTCTGGCTAGAACCAGAAGAGCAAGATGCTTTTATGAAAGCTACCCGAAACTACGATGATATTCCTGAAACCATTTTTGGTAGAAGCAGGGCATCCTCAGTAAAAATACGCCAACGCTATGAATTACTATTTGAACTCATTCAAAAATCAGGCCTAAGAATTAGTGAAGCCCTTGGCGTTAAAATTAGCGACATTCGCGTGGTTGATGGAATAGCTAAATCAGTAAGGGTAATAGGGAAGGGCGATAAAGAAAGGCAGGTTCCTTTGCCTGAGTCATTTGGTAGGGTTTTAGCGGTTTCTATTGTAGATAAATACAGAGAAGAATACCTGTTTGCTAAAAAGTCCGGTGGTAAACCTATTGGGCAACATGCGGCCCGGGCTTATCTGAAAAAGCTCACTGAAAAAGCAGGGATTAATAAAAAGGTAACTCCGCATAAATTAAGGCATACTTACGCCACTAGATTGCTAGAGAACGACGTGCAGTTAATTGATATTCAGGCTTTGTTAGGTCATGAAAGCATTGCTACTACGCAGATTTATACGCATGCGGGGCATGAGCGGTTGAGTAAGTTGGTGGAGGGAATATAATGTAATTCGTAAGAGTAAACGAGTAAAACATAGTATTATCGCCGTGAAATAATTTTTTCACCAAGAAGCCATTCTATATCTTGTTCATATTCTACAAGGTCAATCTTAATTGATCTAGCTAGCTCACATACCAACCGCCCAAGATCAGAACCCAAAATACCATAATTTGCACCGAAACCAGGTAATAATATAAAGCGTCCAGAACACCGGTCTTTATCAGAGATCTCATGCCCGTTGTTGGCGGCTATATCAAGTATAAACAGTTTTCTCGAGTATGTTTCTCTTTCAGGTGATATGCATAACACTCCTTCCTTTAGAGAAATAAATCCAGATTTCAATGAAATTAATTCGGCACGTTTAATTTCTACCTCAGGATACCCTTCATTAACTAGGTGTTTGTGAACGTCTTTTTTAATACCTGATTGAGTAGAAATAATTGCATGTTCTATTTCAACAGGAGTTAGGTACTCGATATTTTGAAATTCTCGCCTCAGGCGAATCAAAATGGACTTAACTTGAATGAATGAAGATGTATTATCAAATGTAAGCATATGCTTCAAATCACCTCGTAAAGAAGCATAGTAACCAGCACCGTCTAGATACTCAACAAAACGTGCCTTTGGGTATTTTTCTGCAGTAAAAAGCCTTGAACTTACAGTCTGATCTAAAACTTTATGTGAAACGCTTCCGCTATCACCTGCGTAAAATTGGGCTTGAATGAATATTTTCCCCTTTGGCTCCCACCCTGCAACCTTATAAGGGAGTATGAAATCATATGCTCTTGTTTTCTTCTTATGCTTTCCATTCTCTACTATCTCTTGTTCGCCAAAGATCACGTCTGTACTATTATAATCAACACCCTCACGTAAGCCCATTGATGAAAGTTTCTCTCGCAATATACTTTCAGTAATATGTCCACCAGATGCAGAAACTGACCCACGAATTTTGAATATTGTGCATGAATTAAGTAAGTAACGCCCGCTATCTATCCCATCTCCATTTTTATCTGATATTTTTCTTAGATTAATATATGCCTTACAAATTGTCCAAAGTTGTAACATCCCTTCTTTATCTTCGATAATAAGTAAAATATATTCTCTAAGATAAATTTGAAGGTATTTTTGCAGTGAAAAGGTTGGTTCTGTTTTAACTTTACCGGAATACATGTCCAAGCTACCAACGAAGTATGAAGCTAATAACTTAGCAATATAATCAGATTTTGTAGTTGCAGGAAGAGAGGCTAAGGTAAATTTTATTTGTTTTTTTCCAGTGCCTCGTTTTGGAACTAATGCCGTAATTTCATCTTCTTTCAATTTAATCAAAAAATGATTTTTTAAATTGTTATCCGTAGCTCCAGTAACTAAGAATAAAAGGTTAAAAAAAGAATCATAGTATTCACTAATATTTTTTTCATCAATTGAAAATGATTCTCCAGAAATAATTTTATTGCTTGACTCTATAACAGCTTGAACAACCTCATCCACATTACATTTTTCTAGGCTAGAAAAGTCATCTAAACACTCTGATAACTGGAAGATACAATTACAGATAAGATTTATCTCGGTATTAAACTTATCTGTATCCTTAACTCTTCCTAACTTTGGAGTGAGCCATTGATCGAACTCAGCTAGCTTCTGCAGTACAGTTAGATTTTCTTGGGGTAGTTTCATTTTTCACGTCCGCTGTTGACTTAAACAAAAGGACGTATAATACACCCTCGATTAAAGAAACACTTGGCTTAATTTATGCTCAATAAAATAAATATATTATCAACTAACCTTGGTTTAGGCCGGTGCCTACAGCAGAAAGATATATTTGATGAGCAATCTTATTTAGATAGCACTTTGGCTAACCCACTTGACGATTGCACTTTATTCAAAGGAAATAACCTTAATTATTTACTTAAAATGGCGTCATCCCAATGTAGCACAGTGAACTTGTGCTACATTGATCCTCCTTACAATACAGGGAGCTCATTTTTATATCACGACACGAGGAAAGGCGATGCGCATGGAGTTTTTGGGAAGCACTCTCATTGGATGAAGTTTATGCTTCCTCGGCTTGTTGCTGCAAGAGAAATGCTATGCGACGATGGGGTTATCGCTATTAGCATAGATGATTACGAACATACCTACCTTAAGGTTTTACTAGATCATATTTTTGGCGATGAAAACTTCATTGGGAATATAGTTGTATGTCGCTCTAAAAATGGTAAAGGAAGCAAGAAAAATATTGCACCAAATCACGAATACCTAATGGTGTATGGAAAGTCTAAATCAGCCAGTCTACGAGGGGTTCTAGAAGATAAAGAGAAATATAATAAAAATGATGAACATGGACTTTATAAAATAGATGGCCTTTTTAGAAAAAAAGGTGAAGCAAGTCTCAGAACTGACCGACCAAATATGCACTACCCACTTTACTATGATAAAGATGGTTTAGTCTTTGTTGATAAAGCACTCGGGCTTAAAATGGTCACTCCGGCTGACTCAAAAGGCATTGAGCGACGATGGCTATGGTCAAAAGAAACGGCAAGAAATAATTCATGGAAACTATATGCAAGCCCAAGTGGCATAATATACGTAAAAAATTATTTTTCAAAAAACAAACGAACAAAAATTAGAACGCTCTGGAATAACACGGATTATTATACTGAGCGGGCAACAAAAGAAATAAAAGAAATCTATGGCGAAAAAATATTTGACACTCCTAAGCCCCTAAATTTTATAAAAGATATCCTAGATCAAATGGGTAAGGAAGATAGCCTCATCTTAGATTTTTTTTCTGGTTCAGGTACTACTGCACAAGCCGCTTACGAATTAAACAAGTCTGACAATGGAACTCGCAAAGTATTGCTAATGGAATCACTAGATGCTATACCAGAAAATCATATAGCCCAACAACATGGTTTTCTGCAGATAGCTGATATAACAAAATACCGACTAGAGTATATCAAAGGATTAGATGAAAAATATAATTACCACGTTATATCCCCAACACAGAACAATTTAAGACAAATAATCTAATAAAAACAATCATTATGACGAATAAAATAAGAGTTCTGACTTTAGATGGTGGAGGAGTTAGGGGGTACTTAAGTGCCAAAATTCTATTTAACATTGAAACAATTCTAAATAATGAAAACAATGAAGATATTAATATCGGACAACGATTTGACTTAATTGTAGGAACCTCTACAGGAGGGATAATTGCCTGTGCCTTATCAATAGGAAAATCCGCAAAAGAGATATTTGAATTATATGAAACATTGATTCCTAAAGTTTTTACTCCAATAAGCAAGGGTATTTTTAAGAAAAAATACTCTAATTCCACATTAAGGAAAGAGCTTAATAGCATTTTAGGGGATAAAGAACTTAAAGATGTAATAACAAAATTATGTATAACCAGTGTTGATGTTGAAAATAGCTCTCCAAGATTTCATAAGAGTGATTATTTTGGTCGAAATGCGCCAAGACAAGATGAAAGTCTCATAGACTTGGCATTAGCAACATCCGCAGCACCAACCTATTTTCCATTAATAAATACGAAACATTCTACTAATTTAACAGATGGCGGTATCGTTGCTAATAACCCATCCTTAGTTGGCTTAATTGATGCAATGGAACTTACAGATAATAAGGTTGAAGATATATCATTGATATCTATTGGTACTGGTGAACAGTGCCATATGCCTTACGATATAAAAAAACTTAAGAATAGTGGTAAGTTAAACTGGATGTTTCATTCAAAAGGCTCTCCAATCCTTGAATTATTAATGGACAGTCAGTCAAAACTAGCCCATTTTCAAACTCAATTTTTGTTAAAGGATCAGTATATAAGGATAAACCCTAAGCTTAGCATTGCAATTGAACTTGATTCCGTAGATAAGATCGATAGCTTAAAAAATTTGTCAGATATAAGTAAAGGTGATTTAGACAAGATAAAAAGGTTATTACTTTGATGGGGGAGTGGACAGGTATTGAAATATTTTATTGTAGCCTTTTATCTGTTTCTTGTGATGCTTACAGTTCCTAGCTAGTGTGGATTTCTGGCAAAATGGACAGTTACTTTTATACTTTATTGTTGATACCTTTGTTTTATTTAATAATATTCCCCATTCTTTTTTAGCACCCCATACATCATCGTCACTGGTAAGAATACAGGTAATAAACATAGCATTTTCATCTATACCTTCACTAGCTTTTTCCAGTGCTGCAAATAATCCGTGCCTATATGCTTCCCAAGGCTCATTACCAAACTTATTTACATGGCAAATGTAGTAAAAATATTCCGTTAATATCTCATTAATAAATGTAGCAAAGGACTCACTGTTTTGTTGCTTTTCTTTTATGTCTGTCTCAATGCCTAAGCATAAGCTGCTGTCTGAATTGACATGCCAGTATTCAGGTAATATAGCCCCCTTCCATGAAGATAATTTTCCTGATGTTTCCAGTACTTTATTGGGGTATAAGTTGTCATCAAGCGTAACATCAATATAAAAATGATCATTGATCTGTTTCAGGTTATTTGTACCTTGAAAGTGCCACGGATAGCATGCTAATTTCACACCTCTACCCCTGCTTTTTTTTTCTAAAGAAGCGGACAAATAGAAACAACCAGATATTGTACTATCTGTAATAGTTAATTCTGGCTGTAACCGTTTTAACTCATTAATATCGTGTTTAGTTAGCTTCAATATTTATAGCCAGTTTAAGCGGTGTACTATAAGAAGGGGTAACTACTGATGTGCTCGTAATACTTAATCCAACACCAATATCATCAGGAAACCGGTCTCCGAAACAAGTAACTAATCGCCTTACATCATTAGTTTTAACTGATTCACTTAGACTGATTGATAAGATAGTTAATAAATTAGTAAGACCTCTTCGATTAGGTAAGTTTTCATCTAATCTTGTGGTTCCACATGGATGTTTAATACCACTTCCATCAACGTATTTTTCAATAAAATTTACTGTTTCTGATAAATCCAGTGCAACATTCTCATTTTCTAAATAACCATGTTCTGAAAATACTTGTGCAATAGCCGACATAATCATAATAGAAGAGAATTTACTATTCTCTTTAGGGTATTGGTGATCCCGCCATGCCTTAATATATCTGGAGTAAAAAGTAAATTTACTGCCAAATTCATCCTTCATATTTTGCACCCACTCCTGTATTTCTCTGGGGTCTGATTTAATCCATCCATTATCAGTAGCGAGTAAAATATTAGTTGCTTTGTCAAATGACAAAAAAAGTGAAGCTAAATAATCTGTATGAGTAGAATCAAGGATCTCCAAAGAAGACGACTCTTTTATGGTGTGAGCTTCATCATCAGGAATCGAGTATATTGGCAAATCAATATGTGCTTGCCTGCTAATTGTTATTCTTAAGCAATTTGGATGAGATTTTAGCTCCCATTGCTTTTCTTTACATAAATCTTCAACACATTTATAAATAACACTTCTCACTACCTTCGCAGCGTCTTGAAAAGATGCTCTCGTGTCATTTTCAATATAACTCAGTGGTAAATAAACCCCATCATCTAAATCCATTTGTTGAGTTGGTGGATTTAGAGGTAAGTTAATAGTTTTATATACAAAAGACCCTTGGGTCATAAACAAAGGCTTAACTTTCTTATCAGTATTTATAGTGAATTCACTTAAAAGTGAAATTGTTTCTTGAGTGAAATATTTAGATTGATTTTCATTAAAAGCTTTCCTAATAGATGCTCTAATATCTGTCCTAGCACGCAACAATCTACTTTTATCGTTTTCTGTTAAATTAATGTTTTTTCGGAAGCCACTGAAATTTTTATTGAACTCATATTGTTTCATTATATTTACCTCAAAATAATTAGCATAAATACAATATGTAGTCTTATTTTTCAATTTCAACCACAACATATAGTTTTTTTTACAAAAAACATAGGTTCTACTAAATTTAAAACAACTCCCCTAAAACATCAGGAATATCTGACACAGAATCTACCTCATGATCCTCTAAACCTACTTCAACCCAAAACTGCACAACAACCTCCCCCCGAATCGCCACCATATTCAAATAATCCCCTAAATCCTCAGCCTTAGCATAATGCAACCGAACCGTACTACCATTCAACATAACCGGGTGATAGAGATCAATATTACTCACATTAGCCAGCACCCCAGAATCAACAAACAACTCCCCCAGCAAATAATAATTCCTATCTGCTGGCAATTGCTCAATCAACCACCTCAATGATCGTCCATTCATTTTAATGCGCTTGGTGATAACTTTTAACGGCTTACCTTTTATTAAAACTGCTTCAGTGGGGAATAAATTATGATTAATCTCACTAGCACCAACCGCACGGGATTTACCATCATGCTCAACAATCAAGCCACCTTGCCATGCGCCCAAAATAGGGCATAAGCAATCAATATGCTCTAGCGTTAAATTGTCTATCGCCTTTAGTTCCAGTGAGTAAAAATTCTTACCCTGCACTTTCACATATTCATCACGGGCAATATCAAAGTTTCTTAGTAATTGATGTAATCCTCCGCGTAAACCCAAATTACTCATGGGATACAGCCCAACAGAAAAAACAATCAGTGAAACAAACACTATCATTTCAGCTTTGCTTCCTACCTCTAATCTATACCTAATTTTCCCTGGCATAACTACGCGAATAGCAGAAGGCCAAAATAGATCCACACCTCGGATATTTGCCATATCAATTTGTAGGTGAGACCAATAGCCACCAACTATCGCCCAGAATGCTAAAGGGTAGTAAAAGTACAACGGTGAAGCTAGAAAACACAGAATACTTACACCAATAACCGAGTGGGTAATGGTTCGATGACCAAAGCGTTTTTCTAACGGTACCGAAATAAAAAACAACGGTCGCCCAACCTTAGAGGTCGGTAAATCAACATCAGGCATTAAAGAAAATAATGCGGCTATCGCCCACATTACTAAATTGGTTTCATACTCAAAAACTGCAGCACCACCTAAATAAAGCACTGTAGAAAAGGCAATATGAGTTCCTGCTAACATACTCGAATTGGAACATCAGGGACCCGCTGCCACTCTTCAGATTGAAAAATTAATTCCGCCGATGCTAAGCACGATTCAAGTAACTCTCCCTCAACGCCTTTATTTACTAAGGCTTCTTGAATACTAGCATCTTCTTTTTCAATATCGTAATCAGCCATTGCAATACAAAATCCTTGCATCCACTCAGTACAATTTTCAACAGTTGGCATTAAAGACTTAGATCCATCACCTTTATAAAAAGCCCAGCCATAAGCCCATAAATCAAATTCATCATTCATTTGCATCACCTTAAAAGATATTAACGCCCTACCCCTTTAAATATAAAGAACTTAAAGGTTAAAAACAAAGCAGCACCCATGCCACCCATAATATATAAAGTCTTATCACCAGTTCCCATTCCGATATAACGCATTGAAACAATCAAGGCACCTAAGAGCATAACCATAGGCGTAAAATCCAAATACTTCACACCCGCATCATGTCGCATTGCTCGAACAGTTCGCTTATCAATAACCCTTTCTTTACTCGATTCCTCTAACATATCAAATATGGCTTGAGGTATTCCTGCAGACTGTTTTACTACGTGAGAAATATATTGATCAGGTGACTCAATCAACATTCCTTTAGCGGTAATGTAATCTTTAACCATTTGCTTAACTACTGGTGCAGGCAATGGCT
>Ga0209495_1002154_pt1 | contig 13133 bp, 11 predicted proteins | sample EN1Hudsemesocosm_FD_184629 | JGI IMG/M metagenome (GOLD analysis project Ga0209495, IMG submission 184629) | Methane-oxidizing microbial communities from mesocosms in the Hudson Canyon - EN1E Hudson Canyon (SPAdes) (version 2) | ecosystem: Environmental > Aquatic > Marine > Cold seeps | place... | reverse complement strand
CACCATGTTCGCCCTATAATTTTTATCTGGTGGAGGTTCCCCTTGCGAACAAGCGCTTTACTTGCTCTTGAAGATGGTACGGTCTATCACGGTGAATCAATTGGTGCTATTGGGCAATCAGTTGGTGAGGTCGTGTTCAATACATCAATGACTGGCTATCAGGAAATCCTGACCGACCCTTCATATTGTCGTCAAATTGTTACGCTAACTTATCCGCATATCGGTAATGTTGGTGTTAATACTGAAGATGAAGAATCAACAAATATTTTTGCGAGCGGACTAATTATTCGCGACTTATCGCCTGTTGTTAGTAGCTGGCGCAGCGAAGAAGCTTTGGATAGTTATTTAGAGCGTCATAATATTGTGGGCTTAGCAGGTATTGATACGCGCGCTTTAACTCGTCGCTTACGTGATAAAGGTGCGATGAAAGGCTGTATTGTTGCTAGTGACAATATTGATATTGATGCTGCTATTGCTGCTGCGAAAGCATTCGATGGCCTTAAAGGCATGGATTTAGCAAAAGTGGTAACAACAGAAACATCGTACGAATGGGATAAATCATGCTGGCATTTGTCAGGTGAGTCTCAAGCCGTAGCAGAGCGTTTTCATGTTGTTGCCTATGACTTTGGTGCGAAGAGCAATATCTTACGCATGTTAGTTGAACGCGGTTGTCGTTTAACCGTTGTCCCAGCTCAAACATCTGCTGAAGAGGTGTTGGCGCTTAATCCCGATGGCGTGTTCTTGTCTAATGGACCAGGTGATCCTGAGCCTTGTACCTACGCGATTGAAGCAATTCAAACCTTGCTTGAAAAAGAATTACCACTTTTTGGTATTTGTTTAGGTCACCAATTATTGGCATTAGCCTGTGGTGCCAAAACAGTCAAAATGAAGTTTGGCCATCATGGTGCGAATCATCCAGTACAAGAAAATACAGCAGGATTAGTAATGATTACCAGTCAAAACCACGGTTTTGCAGTTGATGAAACATCATTACCAGACACATTAGAAGCAACTCATATTTCATTGTTTGATGGCTCCTTACAAGGTATTCATCACACAACTAAGCCAGCATTTAGTTTCCAAGGGCATCCAGAAGCAAGCCCTGGTCCACAAGATGCTGCTCCATTATTTGATCATTTCATCAATCTACTTGAAACAGCGACAGGTAAGTAAACAACGATGGCAAAACGTACTGATATAAAAACCATTCTAATTCTTGGTGCTGGCCCGATTGTTATCGGACAAGCATGTGAATTTGATTATTCTGGTGCTCAAGCATGTAAAGCATTACGTGAAGAAGGCTACCGTGTTGTTCTGGTGAATTCTAACCCAGCAACGATCATGACTGATCCTAATATGGCAGATGCGACTTACATCGAACCTGTTACATGGCAAGCAGTCAGTAAAGTTATTGAGAAAGAACGTCCAGATGCGATCTTACCAACAATGGGTGGCCAGACTGCTTTGAACTGCGCTTTAGATCTTGAAAGCCAAGGTGTATTAAAAGAGTTCGGCGTAGAAATGATTGGTGCTGATAGTGAAGCAATCAATAAAGCAGAAGATCGTGATTTATTCCGTGCAGCAATGATTAAGATTGGCTTAGATATGCCAAATTCAGCTATTGCACATACGCTAGAAGAAGCCTTAGAAGCACAAAAAGAACTAGGCTACCCAACTATTATTCGTCCATCATTCACAATGGGTGGCAGCGGCGGTGGTATTGCATACAATAAAGAAGATTTTATTGAAATTTGTCAGCGTGGCTTATACATGAGCCCAACGTCTGAGTTATTGCTCGATGAGTCAATCATCGGTTGGAAAGAGTACGAAATGGAAGTGGTGCGTGATCGTAAAGATAACTGCATTATTATCTGTTCAATTGAAAACTTTGATCCAATGGGTGTACATACAGGTGATTCAATCACAGTTGCACCTGCTCAAACATTGACTGATAAAGAATATCAAATCATGCGTAATGCGTCTTTAGATGTCTTACGTGAAATTGGTGTTGATACCGGTGGTTCAAATGTTCAATTTGCCGTGCATCCTGAGACGGGGCGTTTGATCATTATTGAAATGAACCCACGTGTATCACGCTCATCTGCATTGGCATCAAAAGCAACCGGTTTCCCAATTGCTAAAGTTGCCGCCAAATTAGCAGTAGGGTATACACTTGATGAATTGCAAAATGAAATCACGGGTGGTGCAACACCAGCATCATTTGAACCAACAATTGATTATGTTGTTACTAAGGTTCCTCGTTTCACATTTGAGAAGTTCCCACAAGCTGATAACCGTTTAAGCACACAGATGAAATCAGTGGGTGAAGTCATGGCGATTGGCAGAAGCTTCCAAGAATCATTGCAAAAATCATTACGTGGTTTAGAAATCGACCGTGATGGTTTATCTGAAATTACAGATTTAACTGCTGATGATGTGGCGGATACATTACGTCGTGAATTACGCCTACCCGGTTCAGATCGTCTTTGGTATGTGGCTGATGCTTTCCGTTATGGTTTTAGTTATGACGAAATTCAACAGCTAACGAAGATTGATCCTTGGTTCTTAGTGCAAGTTCAAGAAATCATTGATATTGAGAATAAATTAAAAGATCAGTCATTAGCATCAATTGATGAAGCTGAAATGCGAGTATTGAAACGTAAAGGTTTCTCTGATTCGCGTATGGCTAAGTTATTACATAAAACTGAGAAGCAAGTTCGTCAACATCGTCATGATTTAAATATACGTCCAGTTTATAAACGTGTTGATACCTGTGCGGCTGAATTCTCAAGTGATACAGCTTATATGTATTCTACTTATGATCAGGAATGTGAAGCGAACCCAACGGATCGTGACAAAATCATGATTTTGGGTGGTGGACCTAACCGTATCGGTCAAGGTATTGAGTTTGATTACTGTTGTGTTCATGCTGCACTTGCATTACGTGAAGATGGTTTCGAAACGATTATGGTTAACTGTAATCCTGAAACTGTTTCAACAGATTACGATACCTCTGATCGCTTGTATTTCGAGTCATTAACACTTGAAGATGTATTAGAAATCGTTGCTTTAGAAAAACCTAAAGGTGTGATCGTGCAATATGGTGGTCAGACACCTCTTAAATTAGCACGTGCTCTTGAAGCTGAAGGTGTGCCTATTATTGGTACATCACCGGATGCGATTGATCATGCAGAAGATCGTGAACGCTTCCAACAAATGGTTGAAAAATTAAACTTATTACAGCCACCGAATCGCCTTGCTTTCTCAGCAGACTCTGCAGCATCTCAAGCAGCAGAAATTGGTTATCCATTGGTTGTTCGTCCATCGTATGTATTAGGTGGTCGTGGTATGGAGATTGTATATAACGAAGAAGAATTGAATCGTTATATGAAAACAGCGATTTTAGTATCAAATGACTCTCCAGTGTTATTAGATCGTTTCTTAGATGATGCGATTGAAGTGGACGTTGATGCTATTTGTGATGGTAAAGATGTCTTAATCGGCGGCATCATGGAGCATATTGAACAAGCAGGTGTTCACTCAGGTGATTCTGCATGTGCATTGCCTTCATACAGCTTAAGTGAAGACATCCAAGATCGAATGCGTGAGCAAGTGCGTCAAATGGCTTTAGAACTAGGTGTTGTTGGCTTAATGAACACTCAGTTTGCTATTCAAGGCGAGAAGATTTACCTACTTGAAGTGAATCCTCGTGCATCACGTACTGTACCTTATGTATCTAAGGCGATTGGTGTGCCATTAGCCAAAGTAGCTGCACGTTGTATGGCTGGTCGAAGTTTAGTTGATCAAGGGATTACTGAAGAAGTTATTCCTGAATATTACTCTGTGAAAGAAGCGGTATTCCCATTCATTAAGTTCCAAGGTGTTGATCCTATTCTCGGTCCAGAGATGAAATCTACTGGTGAAGTAATGGGTGTTGGCCGCACGTTTGGTGAAGCGTTTGCTAAATCTCAATTAGCGGCATCTGTTGTATTACCTACAGGTGGTAAAGCCTTCATTAGTGTTCGTGGTGTTGATAAAGAATCTATTAGCGAAATTGCGAAAGATTTAGCTGGTTTAGGTTTTGAATTACTCGCAACACGCGGTACGCAGAAAATATTAAATGATGCGGGAATTGCTTGTGAACACGTTAACAAAGTAGCCGAAGGCCAACCACATATTGTTGATATGATTAAGAACGATGAAATCAATCTGATTGTTAATACAACAGAAGGTCGTCAATCTGTGGCAGATTCGACAGAGATTCGTCGTGCTGCACTACAGCATCAAGTGAACTACACAACAACATTGGCAGCTGCACGTGCAACTTGCCAAGCATTAAACAGTAAAGATAGTGATACGGTGAATTGCCTACAATCATTACACGGAGAATTGCAGGGCACCTTTATTAATTAAAGAGTTGTTCTGGCAACGCCAAAAAGATAGGATCAAGGCATAATTTTGAAGCCATGTATTGACCTGTCAAAAAATTAAAACGTAGAGGCTAGCTTTTTGGCTAAGCCCCAAAGGGCGAACCTTCAAGTCCTCATCTTCGTTGTTATGTCCATTGCAAAGGGAATTCCATTTGCTGTAGAACATGCCTAGAATATGAGGACTTGAAGGTCCGCAGAACAAATATTAAATTAATAAAGGTGCCCTTAATGGCTGTACCAATTACATTAAATGGATCTGACGATCTTAAAGACGAATTACAACAATTAAAATTTACTGCTCGCCCTGAAGTGGTAGCGGCTATTGCTGAAGCGCGTGCTCATGGTGATTTAAAAGAAAATGCTGAATACCATGCTGCAAAAGAACAACAAAGCTTTATTGAAGGTCGAATTCAACAGCTTGAAGGTGTTCTTTCAAATGCGCAGATTATAGATCCAACTACATTACCCAAAGATGGTCGTGTTGTTTTCGGTGTGACTGTGGATTTACTTAATATTGATAATGATGATGAAGTGACTTACCAGTTGGTTGGTGATTATGAATCTGATATTAAGAAAAACCGTATTTCTATTTCATCACCTATCGCACGAGCTTTAATTGGTAAAGAAATTGACGATGTAGCAGTAGTCAAAGCACCTAGCGGTGATATCGAATATGAGATTGTTGCTATTCGGTACGATGGTTAACCTATTGTCCGAAAGACTATTGCTCACCTTATGGGTTGGCAGTCTCTGCTCCATTGGTTACATTGCTGTACCAATGGCATTTGCGACTTTAGGTGATGTCACTCTTGCTGGAGACTATGCTGGAAAGCTATTTTCTGCAGTAAATATGCTTGGCCTAGGGTGTGGTTTTGTACTGCTAATCAGCAAATCAATATCAATAGGTAAAGCAGTTACCACACTGTGGCGCTTTTGGGTTTTAGTGTTAATGATTAGCTTGACCTTATTTTTTGCCTTCTATTTACAGCCTGAGCTTGCAATGATTAAACAGAATATCGCTGCTGGGGATGACCTTGTGTTGAATCGTTTTGATTTATTCCATACTGTTAGTAAGAATCTATATATGCTTTTAACAATGCTAGGTTTAGCATTAATTATTAGCTCAGATAAGGTGGAGGTTTAAGTCTAATGGCTAGAAGTAAATCAAGTAATGATTGGATGAAGGAACATTTTGATGATCATTATGTCAAAATGGCACAAAAAGCAGGTTATCGTTCTCGCGCTACATTTAAATTAGAAGAAATAGATAAAAAAGATAAATTAATCCGTCCAGGTATGAATGTTGTTGATTTGGGCAGTGCGCCTGGCGGCTGGTCTGATTATGCCTTACGCAAAATGGGTGATAAGGGGACTGTTGTTGCCTTAGATATTTTACCTATGACACCATTATCTGGCGTACACTTCATTGAAGGTGATTTCAGAGAAGATTCTGTTTTAGATGAACTCAATGAAGTTGTTAATGGTGAGAAGATAGACCTTGTATTATCTGATATGGCCCCCAATATAACTGGAGTAGCTTCAATTGATCAGCCTAGTAGTATGTATCTGGTTGAATTGGCATTGGATTTTGCAATAACAAATTTAAGTAAACAAGGTCATTTCCTAGTTAAGGTTTTCCAAGGAGAGGGCTTTGAAGAGTATATGAAAGCAATGCGTGACAGTTTTCAGAAGGTAATTACTCGTAAACCTGATGCGTCACGGCCACGAAGTCGAGAAGTATATTTGTTAGGCAAAGGTCTAAAATAATTAGAAACCATTGCATGAGTCGTCTTTTTCGCCATAGCGGCGTTAGAAATAGTCTCAAAATGCTCATTTACATTAGTAAATTGTGCTTTTTCGACCATTTCTGCCTTGCTACGACGAAAAATACTTTTCGTGAAAAGGTTTCAGTAAACTTAAAGTTACAGAGGTAACACACGTTGAATGACATGATGAAAAACATCGTTTTATGGGTAATCATCGCTATGGTGCTGATGTCTGTATTTAATAACTTTGGCCCACAAAAAGCTGGGCAGGGTGAAATTGATTATTCCACATTTATATCTAATGTGAAGAATGGCGCTGTCTCTCGTGTTGATATTCAAGGTCGCACCATTACTGGAACGTTGACTGATAACAGTGAGTTCACTACTTATAGTCCAGATTATGATCCTGGTTTGATGGGCGATTTATTGGATAATGGTGTCACAATCCAAGCTAAACCAGCTGAGCAAACTGGCTTGTTGATGCAAATCTTTATTTCGTGGTTCCCAATGCTGCTATTAATTGGTGTATGGATTTTCTTCATGCGTCAAATGCAAGGTGGCGGTGGTGGCAAAAATCCAATGTCATTTGGTAAAAGCAAAGCCAAAATGCTCAATGAAGACCAAGTTAAAGTGACATTCAAAGATGTAGCGGGTGTTGAAGAAGCAAAAGAAGAAGTGGGTGAACTTGTCGAATTCTTGCGTGAACCAAGCAAATTCCAAAAGTTAGGCGGAAAAATTCCCCGTGGTATTTTAATGGTTGGTTCGCCTGGTACAGGTAAAACCTTATTAGCTAAAGCCATTGCAGGTGAAGCTAAAGTACCCTTTTTTACGATATCAGGTTCTGATTTTGTCGAAATGTTTGTTGGTGTGGGTGCATCACGTGTACGTGATATGTTCGAACAAGCTAAAAAACATGCGCCTTGCATTATCTTTATTGATGAAATTGATGCGGTCGGTCGTCATCGTGGTGCTGGTGTTGGTGGTGGTAACGATGAGCGTGAACAAACATTGAACCAATTATTAGTCGAAATGGATGGTTTTGAAGGTAACGAAGGCGTAATTGTAATTGCGGCAACAAACCGTCCAGATGTATTAGATCCAGCATTATTACGCCCAGGTCGTTTTGACCGTCAAGTTGTTGTGCCATTGCCTGATATTCGTGGTCGTGAACAAATTTTGAATGTTCATTTAGGTAAAGTGCCGGCTGCTGACAATGTTAAAGCTGCACTAATTGCACGTGGTACACCCGGTTTTTCAGGTGCTGACTTAGCGAACTTGGTGAATGAAGCTGCATTATTTGCTGCCAGAGAGAATAAACGTCTGGTAGAAATGGAAGACATGGAAAAAGCCAAAGACAAAATCATGATGGGTGCTGAACGTCGTTCTATGGTGATGAATGACAAAGAAAAAGAAATGACGGCTTATCATGAAGCAGGTCATGCAATTGTTGGACGTTTAGTCCCCGGTCACGATCCTGTTTATAAAGTGAGCATTATTCCGCGTGGCCGTGCTTTAGGTGTCACCATGTTTTTACCTGAAGAAGATAAGTACAGTAATAGTAAACAACAATTAGAAAGCCAGATTTCAACATTGTATGGTGGACGTATTGCTGAAGAGCTTATTTACGGTGCTGATGCTGTAACAACAGGTGCTTCAAACGATATTGAGCGTGCAACAAAGCTAGCTCATAATATGGTTACTAAATGGGGGCTATCAGATAATATGGGACCACTAGCTTATGGAGAAGATGAAGGAGAGGTATTCCTTGGTCGTAGCGTGACACAACATAAAGCTGTGTCGGATCTGACAGCAAAAGCGATTGATGAAGATATTCGTAGCTTGGTTACGCGTAATTACATGCGTGCAGAAGATATCTTAAAAGAACACATTGAAAAACTTCATACGATGACAAAATTATTAATGAAGTATGAAACGATTGATAGCGATCAAATTGATGCCATTATGGAAGGTCGTGAGCCAGGTGAGCCAAAAGATTGGACTGATGATAGCTCGTCTAAACCAACACCGCCATCAGAGCCATCAAAGGATGCTGATACTTCAGGTGAGACTGCGGACGAATTGCACTAAAATATGATTCTAGACTGTGCGGGTAAACCATTAAATTTAAATCATCCCCAAGTCATGGGGATCCTTAATGTTACCCCCGATTCTTTTTCAGATGGTGGACAGTTCTTGGCTCAAGATAGTGCATTAATGCAAGCCAAACAAATGGTTGCTGATGGTGCAGGCATTATTGATGTGGGTGGTGAATCAACACGTCCTGGTGCTGCTATTGTTTCAGTAGATGAAGAAATCTCTCGTGTGGTTCCTGTTATTGAAGCGATTCATTCAGAGATTGATATTCCTATTTCAATTGATACGAGCAAAGCTGAGGTTATGCGTGCAGCAGTTGCAGCCGGTGCAGGCCTTATCAATGATGTTAGGGCATTAACTGTTGACGGTGCATTGGCTGCTGCCGTTGAGTGTGATGTCCCAGTATGCTTGATGCATGCTCAAGGCTCTCCACAAACGATGCAAGATGATCCCCGTTATGATGATGTTGTATCTAATGTGATTGAGTTCTTGTTAGATCGTGTTGCTGTATGTGAGCAAGCAGGAATTACACGAGATAAATTAATTCTTGATCCTGGTTTTGGTTTTGGCAAGCGATCAACGCATAACCTACAGCTTATGAAAGAGCTTTCAAAGATTATCGATCTAAACCTTCCGGTATTAGTCGGCGTGTCACGGAAATCTATGATTGGTAAGCTACTGAATGTTTCTGTTGAAGAACGGTTAGCTGCAAGTCTTTCCTTGGCAGCAATATCTGTATGGCAAGGTGCAAAAATAATTCGTAGTCATGATGTACGTGAAACAATACAAGCGATAATGATGTGCGACCATGTAATGAACGTTTCTTGAAGGGTTAAGACATTGGCTGAGAAAAAAAGAAAATATTTTGGAACAGATGGTATACGTGGTCGTGTCGGTGATGGTTCAATCACACCTGAGTTTGTACTCAAGCTAGGTTGGGCAATCGGCCGTGTATTTGCCAAAGAAGGACGCAGTAAAGTTCTTATTGGTAAAGATACTCGAATTTCAGGCTATATGTTTGAATCTGCCTTGCAGGCTGGTCTGTCAGCAGCTGGTGTTGATATCTATTTGCTTGGTCCAATGCCTACACCTGCAATAGCTTATTTAACTCGCACCTTCCATGCTCAAGCTGGAATTGTCATTAGTGCTTCTCATAATCCTTATCATGACAACGGTATTAAGTTCTTTTCGGGACAAGGTACAAAACTGCCTGAATCCATTGAACATGAAATTGAAGCAATGATGGACCAACCACTTGTTACCGTTGATTCTGCCTTATTAGGTAAAGCACATCGTGTGGACGATGCTGCAGGTCGTTATATTGAATTTTGTAAAAGCACTGTATCGTCAAAATTAGATTTCTCAACATTAAAAGTCGTTGTCGATTGTGCTCATGGTGCGACTTATCATATTGCCCCAGATGTTTTCAAAGAGTTGGGTGCAGAAGTCATTGTTATGGGTGCAGAGCCTGATGGTCTTAATATTAACCAAGATTGTGGTTCAACTGAACCGCGTTTATTACAAGCTGCGGTATTGGAAAATGAAGCTGATTTAGGCGTTGCTTTAGATGGTGATGGTGACCGTTTAATTATGGTTGATAAGCAAGGTGAATTAGTTGATGGCGATGAGTTGTTATTTATCATAGCAAGAGCACAGCAACGTGCGGGGCATGGCAAAACTGACATTGTCGGCACATTAATGTCTAACCTAGGCTTAGAGCATGCCCTAGAAAAATATGACATGAAACTACATCGAGCGAATGTTGGTGATCGATATGTGATGGAAATGCTGAAAGAAACAGGTGGTATTGTCGGAGGAGAGTCTTCAGGTCATATTATCTGTTTAGACAAAACGAGCACAGGCGATGGAATTGTAGCAGCCTTACAAGTGCTAGATGAAATGCAAGCAACTGAAAGTAGCCTGCATGAGCTACGATCAGCAGTCACTAAATACCCACAGCGTTTAATCAATGTACGAGTTGATAAATTGGTTGATTTATCTGGGCACGAAGATGTTATTGCTGCAGTTGAAAGTGTTGAAAGCCAATTAGGTAATGAAGGCCGAGTATTATTGCGCCCATCAGGAACTGAACCCGTTATAAGAGTCATGGTTGAAGGTAGAGATGCGGTGCAAACCAATCAACTGGCTAGTGAGCTAGCCAGTGTGATTGAAGGTATATTAAACGCTTAGGCAGCTTGCTGTACTGCAACTTCATCTAAGTGTTTTTGTAAGCCAATATTTGTTTTAGTATTGATTATGACTGGCGCTCGAAGTATCGCTTTCAAATCACCGCCATTATTACTTTCATCTTCATCCTTCTTGTAGACAACTAAAACAACTTGGATATCATTAATATCATCAAGTTTTAGTAAATCTTCATCATCATCCGTTAAAGTGATTTCATACTGAATGCCTAAGGCAGTCGGAGACACTACTGACATTGAAAGATCTGCATCAGTTATAGACTGTAACCAATGAATGTCTGGGTTCTCACTTTCTTCATGAAAAAGTTTGAATTTCGTGTAATCTTCAAGACCAAGCAGCCCATTAGGAAAGCTAATAATATCATGACCATCAACTGTCTGTTTACCAAAGTTTAAAGTTTCAATTTCCATAATCGTTCCAAATAATAAATGTAAGCAATTAATGTTAAGCATAATTCTTGCCAAACTCATAATGGTAGAGTTTTTGTTTGAATTAACAATTGCTTTATAGCTAGGTAAAAGGTAGTCTGAGCTATTGTTTTATTTTGTTGAGTAAATGCCTGTGCGTAAACCACTAGTTGCTGGAAATTGGAAAATGAACGGCTCCAGTTCAAGTGCTAAAATATTACTTGATGGAATTTTGACGCAAGCTAAAAGCTTTCAATCTGCCGACGTTGCCTTGTTTCCACCTTCTGTATATTTACAACAGGTTCAAGCAGCACTTTCTGGTAGTGCAATTAGCTGGGGAACCCAAAATCTCTCACAATTTAAACATGGCGCATATACGGGAGAAATATCAGCCCCGATGCTTAATGACTTTGGTTGTAAGTATGTTTTGATTGGTCACTCTGAACGTCGTTGTCTTTATGCTGAGATAGGTTTAGATCAATTAGTGCTTGATTATATTATTGCCGAAAAATACAGTATGGCAAGCCAAGAAGGCATTATTCCCATTATCTGCATAGGTGAAAGTCCTGAAGAACATGCACAAGGAAAAACGGAAGAAGTTATTGCTCGATTACTAGATATTGTGATTGAGCAGAATGGTGTGTCAGCTTTGTCGCAAGCAGTGCTTGCATACGAACCAGTTTGGGCAATTGGTACAGGTAAGTCAGCAACACCTGAATGGGCCCAAGACGTGCATTCTTTCATGCGAGAGCGGATAAGAAAACACGATCCAGTGACGGCTGATAAAATACAAATACTTTACGGTGGGAGTGTTAAAGGAGATAATGCCGCACCGTTATTTTCAATGCCTGACATCGATGGCGGACTCATAGGTGGTGCATCATTAGATGCCGATGAGTTCGTTAAAATCTGTCAAGCAGCAAGTTTTAATCTTTAGGTTTAAAAAATGGATTCATTAATTCTCGTTGTACATATTGTTGTCTCACTATTGTTGGTTGGCTTAATTCTTATCCAGCATGGTAAAGGTGCTGATGCCGGCGCAGCTGCATTAGGTGGTGGTGGAGGCGGTGGTGCTTCATCAAGTGTATTTGGTAGTCAAGGCTCTACATCATTTTTATCAAGAATGAGTGCAATCTTAGCAGCCATCTTTTTTGTTACGAGCTTAACGCTTGCATACTTTTCAGGAAAGACTGATGGTATCGAGAGCATTACTGAAACAGTTATTGCACCAACAGAAGTAGTTAAAGAAGTACCAGCAGATCTTCCTGATTTGCCATAAGAATCATATATAGCCGACGTGGTGAAATTGGTAGACACGCCATCTTGAGGGGGTGGTGGGCGTAAGCTCGTGGCGGTTCGACTCCGCCCGTCGGCACCATACTTAAACCCTTATGTACCAAAGGGTTTGGCAGAGTTAAAGTCTGTTTGAAATCATTATTATAAAAGTGATTCGCAAAACTTTCGCAAAACTATTAGATATTTTGGGGAGTAACTACTGTCGTCCAGTTGTCTCCATGGCCATCCAAATAGTCCAGAGTCATCTTCTCTGATGTATGCCCTCTAAGAGTTTGAATATGCTTAATAGACCACCCTTGTTGATCACGAAGATGTTCGCCTAAGCTAATTAGCTCGTGAAAAGTGGGAGGGGTCTTCCCTGCATCAACTTTTATTCCAGCCATATTTCTGGCATTAGCAAAACCCTTAGAAATCTCATCACATGTTAACTGCATAACATGATCTTTTTCTTCAGACATCTTTACACCGTGTCTTTTGGGGCGTTTGTGGATTACATAGGGGCACACATTGTGATCTCGACACATTCTAATAAGCTCTGCTAATGATTTCGCCCCTTTTTCGGAATGGACTAAAGTCAGGTTGGTCGGTATTCTAATGTACGCTGCTTTTCCATATTTTTCAGTTTTACTGGTGATGGTATAGAGATATTCATCATCTTTGATCTGATCAAATCTTATCGTACGAATATCTTCTCTGCGCTGGATAATGTTTAGTGACAATTCCATTGCATTCTGAATATGCGGTTTAGCACACAGGTAAATTGCTTTATATTGCTCAAGTGTCAGTCGTGCTCGTTTTGTACCTGACTCATCACGCTTAACAATATTGGCTGCAAAGTTTTCTTTGACCCGCCCATCTGAAATTGCATACCTAAATACCGTCTTGAGGACGGAGCGATGTTTATTGTGAACCCCTGCGGTCGATTGTGCATTCAA
>Ga0209495_1002153_pt1 | contig 13134 bp, 9 predicted proteins | sample EN1Hudsemesocosm_FD_184629 | JGI IMG/M metagenome (GOLD analysis project Ga0209495, IMG submission 184629) | Methane-oxidizing microbial communities from mesocosms in the Hudson Canyon - EN1E Hudson Canyon (SPAdes) (version 2) | ecosystem: Environmental > Aquatic > Marine > Cold seeps | place... | reverse complement strand
TCCCCTTAGATTAGGCGACCGTCGCCAGAAGAGCCGTAGACAGTCGAGAGTATCAGTCCTGACAACTGAGGAAATAAAACGACTCCGAAAGAACTAAGGGAATACTAGCTCCTATATGAAAGCCCAGAAATTTATCCTGCTGAGTGCTTTTTATTAAAAAAATCGGTAGTTTACTCGAAATATATCCATAACCATCTACTGGGCGACAAGAAATAATTCTATTGCAATTCTTTGGTGTACTGGTATGATGTCGGGCTCGATTAGTAGTTTATAGCTCTATCTATTCTACTTCGTGAAACTAAGAAATATAAGGCTGCGTGGCAGAGTGGTCATGCAGCGGACTGCAACTCCGTTAACGCCGGTTCGATTCCGACCGCAGCCTCCATTTCTTTATTTCAGAACATCCTATAACGCATCCCCCCCTTATTTATAGTTCACTTTAAGCTGAAGTATTTGCTAGGCATTATTGCCACTTAGGCAGTGCTTATGGGATTTTCCCAAAATGCTGTTTCCAACCATTTACAAACCTTCAACTTATTGATTCCATAGAGATAAACTTCTTGTACTTACCCCCCTAGGCTTTCATAGCCGTGTAGGTTCGATTCCGCCCCTAGATACCAACGAATACGAAACCTCCGTTCCCTTTTGGGGTGCCGGGTTTTTTATTGGGTGATGTTTGAGGTTATACTTCATAAAAAGCCTAACTCGCCATTAAACTAAAGTACGGCTAAGTTGAACGTGTCAGAGCTAGAACCTGCTTTATTTAACTGTATTATTGAGTTAAATGGGAACTTCCTTAGTGAAGATCGTCTCTCAAAGCACAGCGGCTAACAATTTCTTTAGCAGTCGATAGAGACCACTGAGTAGACTGGGCTCATATTTGTACAACATTTAATAGGAAAAACGATGAAACGAATAATGCTATTTATTTTGACTAATATCGCCATTATGGCGGTGCTGAGTATTACATTGAGACTGCTGGGTGTCGACAGCATATTAGCTGAAAATGGCTCTGACCTTAATATTCAGGCATTGGTCATACTTTCAGGTGTTATAGGTTTTGGCGGATCATTCATTTCACTGCTCATTTCGAAATGGATGGCAAAACGTATGACGGGGGCAGTAGTCATTACGAACCCAACAACCAATATCGAGAAGTGGTTAGTGGGTACGGTTGAAAAGCAGGCAAAAATTGTCGGCATAAAGATGCCGGAAGTTGCAATTTTCCCATCGCCAGCAATGAATGCTTTTGCTACCGGGGCCAGCAAAAACAATGCCCTCATGGCCGTATCTCAAGGTTTGTTGAATGAAATGTCTCAAGGAGAAATTGAAGCGGTAGTAGGTCATGAAATGAGCCATATTGCCAATGGTGACATGGTAACTCTGGCGTTAATTCAAGGCGTTGTTAATACCTTTGTGGTCTTTTTATCGCGGGTTGTAGGACATGTTGTAGACCGTGTAATCTTAAAAAATAATCAAGGTCATGGTATAGGCTACTTTGTCACGGTAATGGTAGCTCAGGTTGTTTTATCCATACTTGCATCAACCATTGTGATGTATTTTTCGAGAAAACGTGAATTTATTGCAGATACAGGCGGAGCAGACTTGGCTGGGCATCAAAATATGATAAATGCACTTAAACGTCTTGGACAGGTTGAACCCGAAGCATTGCCTGAGCAAATGGCTGCATTTGGTATTAATGACAAAGGCGGGATTATGGCATTATTCTCATCACACCCTCCCATAGAAGCGAGAATAGAAGCTTTGGAAAAGCGAGCTATGGCTCATTCATAAATCAGAGCCTCATATTTCTATTGAGTAATAAAAAAATCTCCAACACCGTAAGGCATTGAGATACCACCAAAGACGAAAACCCCGTCCCCTTCTGGGTGCCGGGGTTTTTTATTGGGCGGCAATCATGAGTTCCATGTGTGTCGTAACGCTTTAGAAAAAGCTCCAAAACAGTCATAATCAATGCTGAGAAAAATCAGAGAGTATTGAAAACCATATGGAGTCAAACACCTCACAGAACTATCTAAGCATGATAAGAAATCATGCTGATTTACTAGCCATAGCATTTCTGGCCGTATTTACTGGCAATCTGGGACAGAGTTTTTTTATTGGCCTATTCCAAACCTCTATCAGCGAGCAGTTTAATTTATCAGCAGGTGAGTTTGGCAGTATCTATTCAGCAATTACCATCATCGGTGGTTTTCTAGTAATGCATTTTGGCCCTAAAATAGACTGGGTCTCTCCTAAGCGTTATGCACTAACACTGCTGATTACATTAACCATCGGCCTATTAATTCTGACCCTGTCGCCATGGTGGGCACTGGGTATTTTAGGTCTGGGGTTGCTACGTTTATGTGGCCAGGGTTTGATGACTCATCTAGGCAGCACTCTGGCAGGCAGGGAGTTTAGCGCCAATCGTGGGCGTGCTCTTGGCTTTGTAGGACTAGCAATGCCATCCGGTGAAATTATACTACCACCATTAACGACATTATTGCTGGTCTGGCTATCATGGCAACAAGTATGGTTATGCATTCTCACTATCATCCTCATCTTATGGCTGTATCTATTTTTCTTTGTTGCATGGCCAGATGCTCCGCACGAGCATAAAGCTGCTGCTGACAAACATCTTCTTGGCTCTAACCCAATACGAGAATTACGATTTTGGTTATTAATGCCAATGCTCTTGGCACTACCATTCACGCTGACTGGTATTTTTGTATATCAAGCACAAATGACGGAGCATCTCGACGCACACACCACCACATATGCATTTGCCCTCACGAGTATGGGGCTTATTCGCTTTCCAATGGCACTACTTGGTGGACACTGGATAGATGAACTGGGAGTAACCCTTATCGCCCGTTTTTACTTATTGCCTTTTATGATTGCATTATCAGGTGCAACCTTGCTTGGAGGCAATATTGGCATCTGGGTGTTGATGATCGGTGCTGGCTTATCAATGAGTATGTCGTCAGCAGTCGCTGACAGCCTATTAGTCAAACTGTGGGGGCAAAAACATCTGGGGCGAGTACGTTCTCTCAGATCAGCTTTCCTAGTGTTTTCTACCGGAATTTGTCCTGCTCTACTCGGGGTCTTACTTGATGCTAACGTTCACTTCCAGAACATCCTACTTGGCATGCTGGTATTTGTTCTCATCGCATGGTTGATGGCACAGATACCGATTAGGCAAGCACATCAAACGTGAAAAAAACATGAAAAACTGATTCAATATGCTCAGCGCGTTTGGCACATCACTGAAGGTGATGATAAGAGCCGTATCGATCTTGCAATCACTAAAACACGTGCTTTTTTTGAGCAGATGGGGATTCGAACTTACTTAAAAGATTATCAAATCAGTCTTGCTGATATTCCTGCAATAATCAAACAACTTGATGCTCACGGCCTCACTCAATTAGGTGAACATAATGATATCGACCTAGACAAAAGTAGAAAAATACTCGAAGCGAGTCTGTAACATTTTTATTCTAACCGCTCTTCGCACAAGAATTAAACTCGCATTTTTTCTCCTTATGATTTCAAATTCATCACTATAGTCAAGCATTTCAATACCCGAATAGTTCTTGCCTATCTTTAAACCATATATTTTGTTGTCTATGGCCTCAGTAACTAAATAGACACCTCACCCTGCGGTGAGGATAAGCAGTACTAAAGAATGAGGGTCGATTGAATAGTGAGCAGAATATGTTATTTTATAAAGTCGTAAATACTTAATTCATCCATTTCTTCGAGGAGCTCTATATGGCTGTCGCTAATGATGTTACACAATTAATTGGGGCCACAGACTTGGTACAACTAAACAACATTGTTCCAGAAGACTCTGCTGATGTTTTTGTGAAAATTGAATCCCGCAACCCTGGCGGTTCAGTTAAGGATAGAATCGGACTTGCAATGATATTAGCTGCTGAGAAATCCGGCATGCTCAAACCTGGCGGAACAATTGTTGAACCCACTTCTGGTAATACAGGAATAGCACTAGCACTTGTCGCAGCAACGCGTGGTTACCGTTGTATTTTGACAATGCCAGCCACGATGTCTATAGAAAGGCAGTTACTACTCAAGCAATATGGAGCAGAAGTTATTCTAACGCCCGGTATTGAAGGGATGAAAGGTTCCATAGAAAGAGCGCAGAAAATCATGGAAGTCACTGATGGGGCATACATGGCCCAACAATTTGAAAATCCTGCTAACCCAGAAATTCACCGTCTAACAACAGGCCCCGAAATTTGGTCTGATACGAATGGAAAAATGGATGCTTTTGTCTGCGGTGTTGGAACCGGCGGCACAATTAGCGGTGTTGCAGATGCACTAAAGAAAAGAAGACCTGACCTTAAAATTATTGCCGTAGAACCTGCCGAGTCTCCGATATTATCTGGAGGACAACACTCCCCCCATAAAATTCAAGGAATAGGTGCAGGGTTCATTCCTAAAAACCTTAATGTTGAATTACTTGATGGAATAGAACAAGTAAGCAGCCTTGAGGCTTTTGAAATGAAAAGCCGACTCACTAAAGAAGAAGGGATTCTAGCAGGAATATCTTCTGGTGCTAGCGTATTTGCAGCACTAAAAATAGCCGCAGAACTGGGCAAGGGGAAAGTTGTTGTTACAGTGATTCATGATACAGGTGAACGTTATTTAAGCATGGAGTAGGAGTACATGATCCGGCGAGGGCTTTATTATTTCCATAACAAGAGTATTATCTAACTTGTTAGGAACGCATTTACCATAGCAAAGAAACCATGGATGTTCTCTCCACTTGGAGGATATATTTATGACAAAGTTAATCATCTTTATCTACGGTATTACTGCTTATCTGATCGGGATGAGTGGCCTTACTTTCTTTATCCTCTTTATAGGAGGCTGGAGTTTTATGCCCATTCATATTGACTCTGGCATAGCAGGAAATACTGTAGTTGCACTTATCGTTAATACGCTATTAATCGTATTGTTTGGCTTGCACCACACAGTGACCGCACGGCCAAAATTCAAAATAAATTGGCAGCATATAGTCCCTCATTCTGTTGAACGTAGTACTTACGTCTTGCTCTCTGGTGTATTTTTAGCCGTAATATGTCTATTTTGGCAGCCTATAAATGGCATGCTATGGAATATTAACAATGAACTTGTACGAACAAGTTTAATTGTAATTCAAATAGCAGGCTGGTCGATGGTAGTGATTGCATCCTTTATGATTAATCACTTTGAGTTATTTGGTTTACAACGTACGTATTTTCACTTTGCAGGAAAGGAAGAAGCTAAAGCTCACTTTACCGATAGAGGTTTATACAAAATTGTACGTCACCCTATACAGTTAGGTGTGCTAATAGGTATGTGGTCAACCCCAACGATGAGTGCCTCTCATCTTATGTTGTCCTTTTGTATGACACTGTATATTTTTATTGGACTATATTACGAAGAGAAAGATCTCATCATGTTTTTAGGGGATGAATATAAGAACTATCAAAGTCGCGTACACAAAATACTGCCTATCCCTAAATAAAACCTATAATGCCTCAGCAGAAAGATGCGGCTGAGGTTCATTTTTTTGAATAAACTACGATCAACAGCACACCTGCTTTCTCTCCATAGAAAAAATGATGAGGCTTATTCCTTTATAAGTTAGTGCTCTGAGCTGTTGATGAAAAGCATTCCGATCGCAAAAGGATTAGCGAGCCTCTTTCCGGCCTAAGTAAGTCGGGTATGGAATTAAGAGCTAACTATCTGTTCAATAAGCACAAATATAGCATGCAAGATGTTAACATTCATTTTTCATGAATCACTGTTATTCCAAAACGTGAAGATGGTTATAATGAAAAATATTCAAGCATTGGTTGGATACTAAAAGATTCATGCTTTATATCTAATGAGTCTCAAAAAGTACTCAAATTAAGAAATGAACGACTAGATAAGCATGTTGGGGAAATATCTCTATCGCCAATATAAATAGCCCTAACAATTAAGGTGTAACAATGGCAAAAAAGTTTTACGTAGTTTGGCAAGGAAGGGAAACAGGAATTTTTACCGATTGGGCATCGTGTAAACAACAAATTGATCAGTTTTCTGGTGCAAAATACAAATCATTTCCCACTCAAGCTGAAGCTAAAGCTGCTTTTGCCGGAAACCATAGTCCATCTTCAGCTAAAAAGTCTACTCAAACATCAATAAGCAAAAATAAATCATCCTCTAATTCTGTCAAAACGTATACCGCCACAGAAATCTCAGCCATGCCCCTAGAGACCAAGATTTTTACTGATGGTGCTTGTGTACCCAACCCCGGCGAGGCGGGAACGGGCGTTGCTATTTATCGAAACAATGTCGTGGATGAGCTTTGGTATGGTTTATATAACTCACATGGCACTAATAATACTGCAGAATTAAATGGTTTAAACCAAGCTTTAAGAATTGCAAAAGATGAGATAAAGGAAGGAAAGTCTGTAGCCATATTTTGTGATTCTAAATACTCCATACAATGCATTACTCAATGGGCGGCAGGGTGGCAGAAAAAAGGCTGGATAAAAAATGGGGGTGAAATTAAGAACTTAGAACTAATCAAAGAAACGTTTAAATGCTATCAGCTAGTAAAAGATGCTGTTCAGGTTTTACATGTGAATGGTCATGTAGGTGTTGAAGGTAATGAATTAGCTGACAGAATGTCAATGGTCGCAATAGAAGCACAAGAATTTGGCTTTGCGCTTTATCGTGGAGGTCTTGATATCCCAGCTCTCTTAGCGCTAAGAGCTGGATAGCAATAATGTTAGAGAATAGTTTAAATCCAAAGAATTAGTTGAACTTCTGGGCAGAGAGATGGTGCAGTTAGAAACACTGATGGCGGGCTCACCTTTTGGGATAGAATGTGAACTGACACAAAAACAAAAGCATTCAACACCACGACCTTTTGCATTGTTATATAAAATTTGTTAAAAATATTATAAATAGTACGACTTCTAACATCAGTGCCATTTTTATACTTAGCGATAAAGGATTTGCCACATGAAGACATCGGATTTATTTGTTAAAGCGCTTGAGAATGAAGGAGTCGAATATATTTTCGGAATTCCTGGTGAAGAAAACCTCGACTTTCTCGACTCCCTACAGCACTCCTCTATCAAGCTTGTTCTAACTCGACATGAACAAGGAGCTGGCTTTATGGCAGCAACCTATGGGCGATTAACAGGCAAACCTGGCGTATGTTTAGCCACACTAGGACCAGGTGCAACAAACCTTGTAACTCCAGCAGCTTATGCGCAGCTAGGCGGAATGCCCATGTTAATGATCACGGGTCAAAAACCAATTAAAGCAAGTAAGCAAGGTCAGTTTCAAATCGTTGATATCGTTAATATGATGCGACCTATCACTAAATTTACCAAGCAAGTTGTCCACGGCAATACAATCTCATCTACTGTTCGCGAAGCCTTTCGTCTTGCCATGGAAGAGCGTCCTGGCGCAGTTCATATTGAGTTACCTGAAGATATTGCTGCAGAAGAAGCAGATGAACATTTATATACCGTTGCGCCAACCCGGCGACCAGATGCTGACAGTCATGCAATAGACAGTGCGATTGAGATGATTCAACAGGCTAAAATGCCTTTATTATTAATCGGTGCTGGCGCTAATAGAAAGCGTTCAAGTCGAGCACTAGAAGCTTTTATTGAAAAGACCGGCATTCCTTTTTTCAATACTCAAATGGGCAAAGGCGTTATTGATGAGCGTCATAATGCTTATCTTGGCACAGCAGCATTGTCTGATAATGACTTTCTTCACTGTGCCATTGACCGTGCTGACTTAATTATTAATGTTGGTCATGACGTTATTGAAAAACCACCTTTTTTCATGAAAGATAATGGTCCGAAGGTTATTCATGTTAACTTCTCCCCGGCCCAGATCGATGCTGTTTACTTCCCTCAATTAGACGTTGTTGGTGATATTGCAACGTCTGTGGACAGGCTAAGTACTGCTTTAAGTCCACAATCTCAGTGGGACTTTTCTTATTTTTATCGCGTTAAAGAAGAAGTCAAAGAACGCTTATCAAAATACAGTGATGATGAACGTTTTCCTCTTCTGCCACAAAGTGCCGTCAATATCATCCGTGAAGAATTAAATGAAGACGGTATTTTGACTTTAGATAATGGTGTTTACAAAGTCTGGTTTGCCCGCAATTACCCTTGTTATCAAAATAACTCTCTCCTGCTCGACAATGCTTTAGCAACAATGGGCGCAGGCCTTCCTTCAGCCATGCTGGCCAAACTCATAAACCCTGATCGTAAAGTAATCAGTGTGTGTGGTGATGGTGGCTTTATGATGAACTCGCAAGAACTAGAGACCGCTGTTCGCCTAGGTCTAGATATGGTCGTTATCATTCTGAATGATAGTGCCTATGGCATGATCAAGTGGAAGCAAGAAGGTATGGGGTTCAATAACTTTGGTCTCGACTATAACAACCCCGACTTTGTAAAATATGCTGAAAGTTATGGAGCAACAGGGCATCGTCCAACTAGCCATATTGAATTCAGGAAAATATTACAACAGGCTTTAGACTCAAAAGGTGTTCATCTTATTGATTTAGGAGTAGATTACTCATTAAATCATTCAATTTTGAATGAAGGTCTTAAAGAAAAAATCTGCATTCTATAAGGAACAATCATTATGGCTGATATTAGACACTTTCCATTGATGATTGCTGGTCTTAATAAAACAAGCGAACATCAACTAGACGTCACTTCACCTTATAGTGGACAAGTGATAGGCACAGTCGAAAAGGCTGATGAACACGATGTTGAGTTTGCTTTAACAACAGCAAATAAACTCTTTTCTGATCGACGAAATTGGTTATCAGTGTCGGACCGCTTAGCTATTCTTGAACGAGCTGCTCAGCTCATGCAAGATCAAGCTGAAGAATTAGCTTTTAATTCTGCTAATGAGGGCGGAAAACCGTTAATAGACTCTCGAGTAGAAATGGCTCGCTGTATTGATAGTATTCGTTTATGCTTTGATTCACTACGTAGCGATACCGCAACACCTGTTCCAATGGGTATTAACGCTGCCTCGCAACACCGTCTAACGGTAATGAAAAAAGAACCTATCGGTGTTGTTGTTGCCGTAAGTGCATTTAATCATCCACTTAACCTTATCGCTCATCAAGTTGGACCGGCTATTGCTGCTGGTTGTCCTGTTATTGTTAAACCTGCAGATGACACTCCTTTATCTTGCCTTCGCCTAGTTGAAATATTTCACCAAGCAGGGTTACCGAAAGAGTGGTGCCAAGTTGTACTACCCCTTAACCATCAAATAGCAGAAAAACTCGTTACCGATCCTCGCGTGGCATTTTTTAGCTTTATTGGTAGCGCCAAAGTCGGTTGGTATTTGCGTTCTAAATTAGCTCCAGGAACTCGCTGTGCACTCGAACATGGCGGTGTTGCACCAGTGATCATGACGGAACATGCAGACTTAGAAAAAGCGATCCCCGCACTGGCAAAAGGCGCTTTTTATCATGCAGGCCAAGTATGCGTTTCTGTTCAACGTATCTTTGTACATGAATCCATTGCCCGAGAAGTAGCTAGACAACTCAGCGCTGTAGCTAAAACAATGATTGTTGGCGATCCATTGGCTGAAGAAACAGAGGTTGGACCACTGATTAGAGTGGGGGAAATTATTCGTATTAAGTCGTGGGTACAAGAAGCGATAGATATGGGAGCAGAACTACTCCAAGGTGGGCAGTCACTACTCAATAACTGCTTTGAGCCAACTGTGCTTTACAATCCAAACCCTAAAAGTAAGGTGTCACATTCTGAGGTATTTGGCCCAGTAGTCTGTATCTATCCATACAATGATTTAGACGAAGCAATTACTTCTGCCAATTCACTTGATGTTGCCTTCCAAGCATCGGTTTATAGTCAAGATATCGATCAAGCAATGTATATCTCTGATCAACTTGCAGCCTCTGCAGTGATGATCAATGAACACACTGCATTTCGTGTTGACTGGATGCCCTTTGCAGGCCTGAAACAATCAGGTTTAGGCACAGGAGGAGTTCCCTACACCTTTGAAGATATGCAAATCGATAAAATGATTGTCATTACATCTAAAGGTATTCAGTAACCCTCTACTCTTCTGCAACGTTTTAATCACTTATCGCTAGTGGAGGTGTATTGTTTATTCTTACTCCAAGCAGCGTTATAACGCATTTATACGTCAAACTGATGTAGTGTTAATGTTTTTAGATTAGGACTTTACAGGCTAAGTCGTAATGAATTAAATATAAATTTAAAAAAAAGCCCAACCCATAACTCTGGAGAAATCATAGATCGGGCCCGCTTTAACACATCTGAGCTTGACTACAAATCAATACCCAAAGCTTCTATGGTTTGCATATTGATGTATTTATCCGTTGGCAAACTTTTGTCACGCTGGAAAGCATTAACGGCACTCATTGTTTCAGAACCTATCACGCCGTCAATTGGACCCGGATTATAGTCTTTGCCCAATAATGCACGTTGAATATCACTAATCGTACTTGTTGTCATATTCGTTTTACATAAGATTGAACGCCATTCCATAAACCCTTCTTTCTCTAGTTCTTGTGATACTACATCCGTATATTCAGCAGAAACAGGCTCTCTAGTCTCATGTGCATCTTCAACTAATTTTGTAACCTTAACTGTTTTATAAACGGCAGGGATCTCAATACGCTGCGTACTTGCTGGTGTATCGACGACAGTACTCGTTACCGTTTTATATACTGCAGGCTTTTCTGTTAAACAAATCTTATTGCCTGTTCGTGTTTGTTTCGGGTGATGCATGTTATGTACTTCATGCCATACAAAATCCACATCTGATACTTTTTTCTCAACCCTAACCGTACTGTAAGTAGCTGGGACCTCTGTTCGCACTTCTTGTGCACCTTTAACCAGCTCTCGTACTTTTACTGTTTTGTATTGTGCAGGAATAATCACTGATTCTGTTCTAGCAACAGAATTAAGAACCCGACTAGTAACCGTTTTATATGTAGCTGGCACTTCAACTAAACACATGATTTCGCCTGTAGCTTCATCAATTTTCTGAACGGGACCTGTCCCCTTTTTCCAAATAGTATGTGCTGCAACATCAACCACTTCTTCTCTTTTTGTTTCATACACTGCTGGGATAGACTTTAAGACTGTTGACTCTTCTTTCACTAGAACTTGTTTTTCTACCCAACGATATTCAGACTCATCAATGGACAGTGTGTCGTAAGCTTCTTTTACAAGAATTGTCTCATTTTCATATGAATACTCTGCTGGCGTATAGTGTTCATGAAAACACATGCCTGGCTCGGCAGCATCCAAATCGATCCCTGCATTTTTTGCAGCTAAAAGTAGCTCATCACTTGCTGGAGGTGCTGTTTTTGCTAAGTCTATTTTCCATAATAATGCAGCATCACTAATTTTCTTTTGTTCTGATACTGTTTTGTATGTAGCTTGAGCAGTTTTAATCTTATAATCTGCTTCTTTAACTAACACGTCTTCAGTAACTGTTTCATAACGTGCTGGAACAGTATGAATTTTCTCGCTAGCTTCTTTGACTAACACTGTTTGAGAAACATTATTGAAAACAGGTTCAACCCACACTCGGGCATAACACTCACCTGCTTTTGCATCAGGTGGTAATAGATCAGTTCCCTGTGCCAACACCACACTATTTTTTGCAGCTAAGTCTACCTCACTACGTTGCGTTGCTAATTCGGCTTCACTACGTGTAAGATCATTTTCACGCTGATTCAGTACTTCACTTCGAGCATCAAGAGCCTGTGTTTGCTCCAAAACAGAAGCATCTAATGCGGTCTGGTAGTTTGGTGGTTGAGAGGTTGCACAGCCTGCTAACAATGACATACTGGCGAATGCCAATAGTGGGTATTTTAATTTTGTATCCATGAAATATTCCTTTATATAATGCGACCAACTCTATCGCCTTGGCTTCCTGCCAAATTCAAAACACAAGAACGTTCTCATGTCTGAGCGATATCACTAATAATGATATCAATAAATAGTTGTACGCAAGCTGAACAAAGTCAGTCTTCCGATATGCCAAGAATAACCTAATCTCCCCTGTTCGGCAAAATAACTTCGCAGTTACTCAAGGTCTTATTCAAATGTTTCAGGCCTTCAATAAAATTGTTTCAAACCATAAACCCCTTGTAAATGGCTTTAAAAACACTGAGTAACCACTAACTTAAACAAGAGTTCTATTTACTATTTAACTCAGAAAGAGATAATAGGATATGCATTACCATCAGGATTATTTACAGCATCGCCATCCGAATATGGATCTCCATAGCTCATCATTATAACTGCACACGCATGTGGGGCAGCCATCGATGTGCCTGAGATAGTGTTTGTTTCACCATTTTTCCACAAAGAGAAAATGTCGACTCCTGGAGCAGCGTAATCAACAGAACTCCCATAATTAGACCACGATGGCATATTGTCGTTGATATCGACCGCTGAAATAGTCCAAATATTTGAGCCATTTACACGTGCAGGTGAGTGATTGTTTGCATCATCACCTGAGTTTCCTGCAGCCAGCACAAAGAAAATACCTTTCTCTGCAGCTTTAACAACTGCTGCGTCTAAGGCGGTGCTCACACCGCCACCTAGACTCATATTGGCACAATCACCTGGGTCAGCATTCGCAGCCACATGATCAATGCCAGCAATTACACCTGATATTGAACCTGAACCGCGACGATCTAATACTCGAACAGGAACAACCGTTGCATTTTGAGCAACTCCTAAGGAGCCTATTTCATTGTCAATAGCAGCAATGGTTCCAGCTACATGCGTGCCATGACCGTTCTGATCATTCTGATCGGCTACACCTTTAGAGGTAATGGCAGAAAATCCACGAGATGAGTCTACGTTCAAATCAGGGTGGTCAAGATCAATACCTGAATCAATAATCCATGCTGTACGACCTGCACCGTCAACTGAACCACCTACACGAGTTGTACCATATGAGACTTCTTGAGGATCGGACGTTCCCGCATCACCACCAGGATCTTTTGGCCTGCGTTTATTAATAGACACAACACCATCAGGCGATAATGACTCAATATAAGAATCATGACCAAAA
>Ga0209495_1002150_pt1 | contig 13146 bp, 9 predicted proteins | sample EN1Hudsemesocosm_FD_184629 | JGI IMG/M metagenome (GOLD analysis project Ga0209495, IMG submission 184629) | Methane-oxidizing microbial communities from mesocosms in the Hudson Canyon - EN1E Hudson Canyon (SPAdes) (version 2) | ecosystem: Environmental > Aquatic > Marine > Cold seeps | place... | reverse complement strand
GAAGTTTCTTCAAGATAATAAAGATCGACTTGAAAAATCTATTTCGACTATCTATCAGCGAAGCTTTCTTTATAGAACAATTAATGTTCTTTTGACCTTTATCGCTACTTTGGCTGGTATTTTGGATAAGGTGAAGGACTTTGTTGTTTCAACTGTTCTAAAAATACCTGCGCCACAAGGCTTGAAAGACTTTATTGGCTCGATAATCAATATCGTTAATTTTAAAGGCTTAGTGGGCTTTATATCTGCCAAAGTGTACTCGCTTAAAAAGGCGCCACAAGATATTCGTTCAATACAATTACTTGACGATATTATTGCTTTCGCCAAGCGAGATGGTCTAGATTTAAAAAAACACTTTCCTGATATAGCTAAAAAGTTCCATGCTCGAAAGAATCAATTACTTCAGCATAAATTTTTCAAGGAATTTACCAAAACAGGTCTAGAGCGATTTTTAGCGATTCCATTTTCATTTAACCGATCGATCTCTCCTGTTCTATCAGATAGCAAAATGTGGCATAAGTTTTTTGTGTTTTTAGAAAAACGCAATATTAGAGATTTGGTATTGGTCGGAGACAAAGGCGAGCGAACTTCACTAAATCATGATAGTAAAAATGCTGTGGCATCTTCTCATGTAGTTAAAACGCTTTATCAAGCCTCTGTTTTGAAAGCGTCGGGGCACAGAGTGTTTATTGTCGGTCATCATGAAGGTTATCTTGGGCCGTATTTTGTACGAAGTGTCCTACGGCGTTTAGGCTTCGATAACTTAGCGGCTAATTGTAATACCGTTGTCGGTCCTAGAATGTTCTCAAACTTGGTGCTTAAAAATGGCGCGAGCAATGTCGGTAATTTATTTCTGACGCTGCCATCACAAAAAACCTCAGCGGTGAGTGAAAAAGGTTTGGCGGATGCTTTGCTGCAAAACGCTCGTAGAACACAGTTTTTAATCAAAATGCCCAATTCGGGTCTGAAGTTAATAGAGCAAATGAACTATAACGACTTTATGAATAAGCTGGTGCGTTCAGATGAGCAGGGTTTTAAGCAAGTCAGTGCTCAGTTGAAACAAGTGGAGCAGAAGGAATTGGCTGAATACTTGACGTTCGCCAGATTAAATAATGCGTTGGATGACCTAGATAGAGCGGATTATGACTTATTCAAAGAGGTAATGTACGAACCCTTTTTAATCTTTCCAGAAGGCTCTCGTTCTTATACCGACAAAAATGGCGATGTCACCCTTAAATATGTAAATCCACGTTTTATGGAAGCTTACTTGAGGCCTGGGGATGTGATCTTGCCAGTTAATTTGGTCGGTGGCTCAGATATCACTAATGGCTGGCGTCTTAGTCCTGCAACGTTAGGGCTTTCTGTTGCAGAGCCTTTTGTCGTTGATGCTGAGATGATTGAAAACTATTCAGTTGAAGGCGTTAATGTGATGCGTAAAATTGCAGCTTTACCGAATATAAAAAATGTTTATTTCGATGAAAGTATTCAGGCAGGAAAAAAATTAGAAGACAAAGCAGCCTGATATAATGTCATTTTTAGGCAGGCTAGGGGCGCTCAGCGCCTCATCTGCACCTAAGACGCGCCTGGAAGTCTGTCAATATACGTTGTTTTTTGTTACAGCTTGATACCTTCAAAAACGGGTTAAAACCTGCACTTATTCTCTATCTGCTTGATTTGCATAATAAATAATTGTATTTTTAGCTTGTGCCTCACCCCTTTATTCACTGCACTTATACCGACTATAGAGTTAATATATTTCATTTATTGTCGTCAATTAATTAGAATTCGCCACCTGAATTTCTAACTGTCTCTATTTTATGCTTTAGCTGTTAAATGTTAACGGCAATATATAGAGGCTTCATTCCTAACCATAAGGGATACGCAAATGTCACAATACCAAGACGATATTAAGTCATTAACAGCTGTTATAGAAACTGCTGGTTCAGCATGGGATACTATCAGCCCAGAATCTGTTGCTCGCATGCGTGCACAAAACAAATTCAAGACTGGTCTTGATGTAGCACAATACACTGCTGATATCATGAATGCTGACATGGCTGCATTTGATGCAGACAGCTCTAAGTACACTCAGTCTTTAGGTTGCTGGCACGGTTTTGTAGGCCAACAAAAAATGATTTCTATCAAGAAACATTTTGGTGGCAAGACTGATCGTCGTTACTTGTACCTTTCTGGTTGGATGGTTGCTGCACTACGTTCAGACTTCGGTCCTTTACCTGACCAGTCTATGCACGAGAAGACTACTGTTGCTTCTTTAGTTGAAGAGCTATACACATTCTTGCGTCAAGCTGATGCACGTGAACTGGGCGGTTTATTCCGTGCTCTAGACGCTGCTAACGAAGCAGGCGATTCAGCTAAAGCAGCTGACATTCAAGGTCAAATTGACAATCACGTAACGCACGTTGTACCAATAATTGCAGATATCGATGCAGGTTTTGGTAACGCTGAAGCGACCTACTTGATGGCTAAGCAGATGATCGAAGCGGGTGCTTGTGCACTGCAGATCGAAAACCAAGTAGCTGATGAAAAGCAATGTGGTCACCAGGACGGTAAAGTAACGGTTCCTCACGCTGACTTCCATTCGAAGATTCGCGCATTGCGTTATGCTTTTCTAGAGCTAGGTATCGACAACGGTATTATCGTTTCACGTACTGACTCTGAAGGTGCTGGTCTTACGAAAGAAATCGCTGTTGTTAAAGAGCCTGGCGATCAAGGTGATGTTTATAACTCTTTCCTAGACGTTGAAGAAATCGACGTAGCGGATATGGCTGAAGGCGATGTATGCTTCAACCGTAACGGTAAGCTTGTTCGTCCTAAGCGTTTACCTTCAGGTCTTTACCAGTTCCGTCAAGGTACAGGTGAAGAGCGTTGTGTATTTGATTCTATCGAAGCAATTAAAGCAGGTGCTGACCTTCTTTGGATCGAAACTGCAACACCAAGCGTTAAAGACATCGCTGATATGATGAACGAAGTACGCAAAGAGATTCCTGATGCGAAACTGGTTTACAACAACAGCCCTTCATTCAACTGGACACTTAACTTCCGTCAGCAAGCATTTGATGCTATGACTGAAGCCGGTGAAGATGTTTCTGCATATGACCGTGCTGACTTAATGAACGCTAAGTATGACGAAACTGAGCTTGCTGCACGTGCCGACGATAAGGTTCGTACATTCCAATCAGATACAGCTCGTGAAGCGAACATCTTCCATCACCTAATCACTTTACCGACTTATCACACAACGGCATTGTCTGTTGATAACTTGGCTAAAGAGTACTTCGGTGAAGCGGGTATGCTTGGTTATGTTGCTGGCGTTCAGCGTAAAGAGATCCGTCAGGGTATTGCATGTGTTAAGCATCAGAACATGTCTGGTTCAGACATGGGCGATGACCACAAAGAATACTTTGCAGGTGAAAACGCGCTTAAAGCAGGCGGTGCTAAGAATACTTCTAACCAGTTTGGTTAAGTTTAAGCTAGTTGCTTAAGTCTTTATTAATACGGCTTAAGTAAAAAGTTAAAAAAGGCGACCTCTTGCGAAAGAGTGTCGCCTTTTGTATAAATAACATAAGTATTTATTAGCCAGTACTTTTGTTAGTGCAATAATTGAAAGATAACGTAAAAAAGAGTGTAAAAGAGAGCCTATATGAGTGATATCCCATTTTATCTCCAAGATGCTAAAAGTTTATTAACTGATCAAGGGTTTACCGTAAGTGATGTTTGGTATCACGGTACGTCTTCTGCATTGCTGACATCTATCAAAGGGCAAGGCTTGAAGCGTTCAGGTGATAAAGCATTAAAGCAAACAGCTAAAGCAACCATGGCGACGATTGGTAATAGCTATACTGAGTCAATAGAGCCGGTATTTCTGACTCAGAGTAAAGAGCTGGCATTTTACTGGGCTAGCCAAACCATTAAAGAGCGAAGTGTGCGCTTTGAAGGTGATGAAATGCCTATTGTGTTACAGGTGAAATTGTCAGAGCAGTTATTGTCAAAGGTGAAACCCGATGTTGGTGCTGCTAGCTTGTTATTATTGAAAGAGGGTGAGAATTTTATGGCTTACCTTGCAGGTCTATATCAAGCAAACGGTTTTGACGTGCCCGATATCGATCTAATGAAAGCGGATCGAATGGAATATCTCAATAAATTGGGTATGGCTTATATCGATAAAGACATCGCCACAGCCTGTGTTGAACTTGTTAATGCATAGAGTTTACGAAGTCATTCAAGGCTGAATCAGTCGCGTGCTAAATATGTACGATGTTTAAATAAAGTTCGCTTATGCGGGCTTTTTTGTTTTTAGAGTTCTCAGAATTCACTTTTTACCCCATTTGTAGGGGGGTTAAGGTTTCTAATTCATGATAAGTTTTTCTCCGTACAACAAAAATAATATAACTGGAGTAAAAAATGAATAATGTATTAAAGGCCACAGGGCTTCTTCTTAGTGGTGCGCTTCTGCAAGGCTGTATCATCACAGAGTCAATTTCACACAACGATATGAAAGCAACAGAGAATAGTGCCTTCACCGCGGATGGACGTTTTTTTGTGATTGGCAAAAATGTAGCAGATGAAAGTTGGATCTTTGAGGTCGTAAAAGATGCGCAAGGTAATTATTCTCAAATCGAATACCTCAAAGCAACACAAGAAGGCACGGTCGACGGCTCCTTAAGTGGCGTAACGGAAGGTGATGATTGTGTGATGGGTGGTCTAACGTCGCAGAACAATATGCTATATGCAGTTTGCGGAAATTTTCTACCGTCAGAAGCGATTACTGTATTTGAAGTGAATACCGAAGCGGGTCAAGAGCGTGTTCGTACTGGCCATATGACGGCAAGTAACTTTGAGCCATTGGATGCTGGAGATAGCTACTTAGGATATACCTTCTTTGCAAATGGTATGGAGTTTGATGATGCTGGGCACTTATATTTGAGCAACAGCAGCTCTATTCTAAACACCAATGCCACGGTGATAGCACAACTTAGTTTTGAGGCGTCTCTTGATGCGACAAGTGACCCTACTGAATTGAACTTTACCCATCAGCCTTGGTTGAAAAATGGCGATGCAGGGTCTGACTTCTTTCCAAACGGTATTCAGATAGAAGACGACATTCTTTACTATGCAACGAATAATGAAATTAGAAAAGTCAGAATGAATGCTGACTATTCTGCTGGTGCCTCGGCGACTCACTATCGTGGCTTAATGACAGACGATTTTGACCTACATAATGGTTATATTGCGTTAGCGACGGTCTCATTTCCAGGAGCGATGCTAGTACTGCCTCCGGGTGATTTTGATGAAAGAGTTAAGCCAATGTATGCCGTGCCTTTAGCGACGATTCCAAGTAGCGTTAGCTATCAGCACAATAACCCATCTGGCGATACACTTTTTGAAAATGGTTCTTTTATTGTGACTTCTTTCTTTGGTGGTGGCATTTACGAAATTAAATAGGGGCTGTTTAGGATAATATTTGAGGAACCACTAAAATAGGTTGCCATCTTGTGACTGCCTGCCTACAATCCAATTCAATCTTGTCGGGGAGCTAGCATTCAAATACTTAGGCTAAAGTCTAAATTAGAATGTTGATTAGCTGAGACCGCTGACATTAGTTCTTTAAATGCTAACACAGCTTTAAAACAACTAGTGCCATTGGGACCCGTCGAACCTGATTTGGTTAGTACCAGCGTAGGGAACAGGATGGCGACTTTTCGTCCTTCTGCTTCTTAGTATAATGTCACTCTCCCTCTATTTTCGGAGTAAGCTATGAAGTCGGATAATTTTCAAAAACTCAGTGAAACCGCTCATATTGATGAGCTTTCTACCCAACCATTTCCTGGCTCATCGAAAATCTATGTTAAAGGTAGTCGAGACGATATTCAGGTCGCAATGCGTGAAATTTCACTTGCCCCCACAACATTGAGAAATGGTGATATAGAAGAGAATAAGCCCGTTCGAGTATATGATACTTCTGGCCCTTATACAGACCCTAATAAAAATATCGATGTCCGCTTAGGTCTGGAAACATTACGCTCTAACTGGATCGAAGAACGCAAAGACACCCATCTTCTTGAAGGTTTTAGCTCAGACTATGCCAATGTACGTGACCAAAATATAGGTCTTGAAGGTTTACGTTTCGAATATAAACGTCAACCCAGAAAAGCACTAGACGGAAAAAACGTCACCCAAATGCATTACGCGCGTCAGGGCATTATTACCCCTGAGATGGAATATATCGCGATTCGTGAAAACCTTGCTTTAACTGAAGCGCAAATGGATGAGGCTGTAAAAGCACAGCATCCAGGTATGAATTTTGGTGCATCTATCCCAAAATTGATCACACCTGAATTCGTTCGTGATGAAGTTGCGCGTGGTCGTGCTGTCATTCCTAACAATATTAACCACCCAGAAACTGAGCCAATGATTATTGGCAGAAACTTTCGTACCAAAGTGAATGCCAATATTGGCAACTCTGCCGTCACGTCTTCGATACAAGAAGAAGTTGAAAAAATGGTCTGGTCAACCCGTTGGGGTGGCGATACCGTGATGGATCTATCTACTGGCCAAAATATTCATGAAACCCGTGAATGGTTAATTCGTAACTCGTCAGTGCCAATAGGTACAGTACCTATTTATCAAGCACTTGAAAAGTGTGGTGGTGTAGCAGAAGACCTTACTTGGGAATTGTTTAGAGATACCTTGATAGAGCAAGCCGAGCAGGGCGTTGATTATTTTACCATTCATGCCGGCGTGCTATTACGCTATGTACCGATGACCGCCAAGCGGGTAACCGGTATTGTTAGTCGTGGTGGGTCAATTATGGCTAAGTGGTGTTTAGCGCATCATGAAGAAAGCTTCCTATACACACATTTTGAAGAAATTTGTGAAATCATGAAAGCCTATGATGTTTGTTTTTCTCTAGGTGACGGTTTACGTCCTGGCTCCATTGCTGACGCCAATGACGAAGCTCAGTTTGCAGAACTTGAAACTTTAGGCGAGTTAACCAAAATTGCCTGGAAGCACGATGTGCAAACCTTTATTGAAGGCCCTGGTCATGTACCAATGCATTTGATCAAAGAAAATATGGAAAAGCAGATTGAGCATTGTGATGAAGCGCCATTCTATACATTAGGCCCACTGACAACAGATATTGCACCAGGCTACGATCATATCACTTCGGGTATCGGTGCGGCGTTAATTGGCTGGTACGGCTGCGCTATGCTGTGCTACGTGACACCCAAAGAGCATTTAGGTTTACCGAATCGTGATGATGTAAAAGAGGGTTTAATTACCTATAAAATTGCCGCGCATGCAGCGGACTTGGCCAAAGGACACCCTGGGGCGCAAATTCATGACAATGCCATGTCGAAAGCGCGTTTTGAATTCCGTTGGGAGGATCAGTTCAATCTTGCCATCGATCCATACACAGCACGAGCATATCATGATGAAACCTTGCCCAAAGATTCGGCAAAAGTGGCGCATTTTTGTTCGATGTGCGGGCCTAAATTCTGTTCCATGAAAATCTCTCAAGAAGTTAGAGATTATGCTGAAGACTTAGATGCTAAAAAAGGCATGGACGAAATGTCAGAGAAGTTCAAAGAAGAAGGTAGTGAGCTTTACCATGAAGTGTAGAGTTGAGTGTAAAGCGCACGCCTAAAAAGGGAAGTATATGGATCTGGGAGAAATTGATTTAAATTTGCTAGTTAATTTGGATGTCTTGTTACGCGAACAAAATGTCACTAAAGCTGCTAGCCATTTGGGCATTACTCAACCAGCAATGAGTAATGGCTTAAAACGTTTACGTCTATTATTTAAAGATCCATTGTTAGTGCGTACCAGTGAAGGTATGGTGCCAACAGAACTTGCCTTAAGTTTAAAGCCAGCTGTAAGAGAAATTCTTTTCAGAATTGAAAAAGTAGTTCACCCTGAAAAGGATTTTGACCTCAATAGCAATCGTGTGTTCCGCATTATGGCGAGTGATTATGCAGAATCCACTTTGATTCCTACCGTCTTAAGTGAAGTCAGAAAGCAGGCGCCTAATATCATCTTGGATGTTTTAACACCAAGTGATGTTTCCTTTGAGGATGTAGAGCAAGGCAGAGTAGATATGGCGATTAACCGTTTTGATACTTTACCGCAATCGTTCCATCAGAAAACACTTTGGTCAGATACTTTCTCATGTTTGATGAGTCCTGAAAATGCCTTGGTGCAAGGCTACAGTCTTGAGCGTTATTTAGAGGCGAATCATATTTGGGTGAGTAAAACCGGTTTTGGTGTAGGGGTAGGTGTAAACCCTAATGACGCCCAAAGGCTTGGCTGGGTCGATGAGGCTTTGGGGAAGATAGGTGAAAAGCGTCGAATAAGCGTATTTACACGGCATTATCAGGTGGCTATGTTGCTGGCGCAACAGCATGATTTAGTCGCAACGCTACCAAGTCGTGCGGCGCAGCTAAATACTAAAAGTTCAGACTTGGTGATGAAAGACCCACCTTTTGACATTCCGGCTTTTGAACTCAAAATGGCTTGGAGTCCGTTGTTGCATCACAATTCAGATCACCAATGGCTACGGCAGTTAATTACTGCAATAGCCAGTCAAGGGCATTTACCGTCCTAAAAAATGGGCTTAAAATGTATAACTTAAGCCCAGGCTTAATGTGGTTAGTTCTTTATCTTCTATCAGCGGACTGGTTTCTATCTCACCCGAAAACTTCTCTATTTCAATAAAACCATGACCTTTTAAACTGTCAGTAATCAGGTATTCAAAGCTGATAGATGCTCCAAAGTGACCACTTGTTCCAGGCACGTAAGTATCCCTGACATCTTTTTTATAGCCTTTTGTCGTAAAATTCCCGCTATCAAGGCTTACCGCTTCTTTAGCGCCTGCCTTTGTTTCAGCTTTCGTTACGCCATAATAAAAACGGTTATATTTTTCACTAAAGTGTTTGATAAATATGCGCGGTACAATTGACCATCTTCCTGTGTCCTTAAGGGGTCTAGACATACTAATGCTGGACTTTATGCCGTCATAATGATCAGTAATATCATGAAATGTGGTCAACTCAAATAAACCAACGCGTGAATGAAATTGGAAAATAAACCCAGCTTCTACAGCGCTATCTCTGTCTTGAAGACCAAAGTAGAGGGGCTCCACAGCATCACTTACTTCTTCGAGATCTAAAAATGTTCTGGTTCGTGTTATTGCTAGTGCTAACTGAATGCGTTTATGAAAAAAAAGATCGTAACCAAAAATCGGCTCATCATGCTCATTGAATAAAAAGAAGTCACCTAAGCGAATATCAAAGACCGGCATGGGTGTAACATACCCGTTCGTTCCCTCAAAAGGCGCCGAGCTGCTGACCACATTTGCACCGATAGTCATATGGTTTTCAGGTCGTGGCACTGGTTCGGCTGTCACAATAGTGGAGAAATTAACACCGAGGAAAATAGCGAGAAAGCTTAAGACTCTTAAATGAATCAAGTTGAGATTCAGTATATCCTTCATAAATTAGCCTGTTTGATAAGGGAGCAAGTAAGGTACTTATTCTATATTAGTAAGATACTTAGACCATAATAGGGTTTATTGAGCAAAAGTATATTTTAATATGAAATAACACCTCACGTTGAGATCTATATCACCGTTATCGAATTAGCTGGGGTCAGACCCCAAATGAAGAGGTATGCATAGTACTGGGGTCAGACCCCAAATGAAGAGGTAAGTTGATCCACCAGAGTCGGGGTCTGACCCCATGAGACAGACCTCATGAGACACATGACACATTTAGCCTCCAGACCCCGAAGCTTGATTAGCAACAAAGTTAACTAACTTATTTTGTCTCATTAGTTTAAATACTTTATCAGTGTAAATTTCACCTTGTTCTGAGTAGTGCTCTAGACCTTGGACAAGTGAATCGGCATTGATGTTGCCAGTTCTTTCCCTGTCAATGCTGCGTAATCTCCTGAGTTCCTGATACGCGGGGAATGTATTTAAATTTTTGAGGTACGCTCTCACTGAGGCATTAATATTTTTGAAGGAGGCTACTTCATGTTGTTTATCATCTTGTCGAGACTGCGGAACCAGGCCACAGCCCTTTTTAAAACACCATTGTCCAAACAGATTGTTGCCTTCTAAAGCAAAACGACTAGAGCCCCAGCCTGACTCAATAGCTGCCTGTGCTAATACTAATGATATTGGGATGATATCCACACGAATTAATAATTGATCAATTTGCTTCTGGGGAGCTTCATCGCTTACTTTGTAATGTTTAGCTAGCAGCTTCAGCCAGGTGATTTCATTACTACTTAAAGCTTTAGGCGCTTTAGTGTTCAAGTCTAATAGACTATCCCGGAGGCGTAAAATATGGTGGTTTTCAGTTTCTACGACGGGGTATAAGAAACGGAAAAAGTTAAGCTTCTTCTGTTTTACCTCTTTATAGACTGAAAAGTCCGGCAACGAGGGGGTATTGTTGGCCTTTAGAGTGATCGACGGAAGATCTGATTTAAGTGTCGACAATGAAAAAACAACCCAGGTCAGTGCTAGTAAGCTTAGGCCAAAGAAAAATTGAAAGTTTGATATAGAAAGTGTTTTTGGCGAGATTGTCGTTTCTGATAAGAGGTTGGTATTTTCGGTCATAAAAATAGCTGCTAAATAAATTCAGCAGCTATTTTGTCCGATGTGCTAGAAAGCTGCAAGTAAGTCTTCATAACCCTGAGCAGAAAGGTCTGCTTTCGGAATAAACTTTAATGAAGCCGAGTTGATGCAATAGCGTAACCCTGTTGGTGCAGGCCCATCATCAAATACATGGCCTAAATGCGAGTCACCAAACTTACTGCGTACTTCTGTTCGGGTCGAAAAAAAACTACGATCAACTTTTTCAACGATATGTTCGATTTTTAAGGGCTGAGTAAAACTGGGCCATCCGGTACCAGACTTATACTTATCTTTGGATGAAAATAGTGGCTCGCCACTTGCGATATCCACATAAATACCTTCTCGTTTTTCGTCCCAAAATTCATTGTCAAAAGGGCGTTCGGTACCTTCATGCTGTGTCACCCTATACTGTAGAGATGACAGTTTTTCTCGTAACTCAGCATCTGAGGGCTTCTGGTATTGTTTGGTTTTCATCGTTGTTTGATTCATATCATTTACCTCTTTTTGTGCTGTTAGCTCTTTAGTCCAAATTGATTCAAGGTATTGATCTCTTCCTGAGTTATAACGGTAGAACTTATATCTTAGCGGGTTCTTCTTATAGTAATCCTGGTGATACTCTTCTGCTGGCCAGAATTTACTCACTTGTCTTATTTCAGTAGAAACCGGCTTATCGTAGCGGCCCGAAGCGTTTAATAAGGTTTTAGATGACTCGGCTGCCGCCTTTTGAGCGTTATTATGAAAGAAAATATACGGCTTATATTGATCGCCTCTATCGACAAACTGACCACCATTATCGGTAGGGTCAACATGTCGCCAAAAAATATCGAGCAACTGCGAATAGGCAATTACGCTAGGATCATAATGCACCTCAACGGCCTCAACATGTCCTGAATTACCGCTCGAAACTTGCTGGTAACTGGGATTGTCGATATGGCCATCCAAATACCCCGAGACCGCATCGCTTACCCCCTCATGTACTTCAAAGTCAGACTCTGTGCACCAGAAGCAACCGCCGGCAAAAGTAGCAATCGCTTTATGCTCGGTCATTACTTGATTCTTGCTTGAGTGGGCAGAAGCTTTGTCTTTATCCATGGCGGGTGCGCTTTGAAGGTAAAACGCACAGGCCATTAACGCCGTAAAGATGATTGCTGCATATTTAAACATAAGGTGTTCCTCTCTTAATGCTGCTGTTTTCAATAAAAATAGTATTTAGCTTTTAGTTCGTAAACTTGATGTGTCTAAGTATTGATCGATAAATACATTATTAAAAGGGGGAGATGATAGGTTTTATCAAAACATGATATATCGTGATCAAATTGTGATAAGTCCGTGAAAGCTTCGGGATGTTCTCTACTTATGATGGGTCCTCTCAAGACAACACAACATATTAAAAGGAAATATCATGCGCTTAAAATCAATATTGAAAACGTCAGCACTGCCACTTTTACTAGCCTCTAGTTTCACACAAGCACAAATGCTCGACATCGAAATTAGTAATTTAACTCACGGCATGTTCTTTACACCTTTACTAGTCAGTTCACATGGTGAGTCACTGCATTTATTCGAAAGCGGTGAAACAGCGAGCGATGAACTTAAGATATTGGCTGAAGGCGGGGATACAACAAGTTTGTCGGTAGCCACCACAGCATTAGGTGCCATCAACTTAGAAAATCCAGCAGCAGGCGTACTAGCCCCTTCGGCTTCAGTTGCAATCACCGACTTCGATACAATGAGCAATGATCGCCTATCAATCGCCGCAATGTTATTACCAACCAACGATGGTTTTGTCGGTCTGGATTCATGGGCAATTCCTGAAACAGCAGGTACCTACACAATTTACTTAAACGCTTACGATGCCGGTTCTGAAGTCAATAACGAGCTAGTACTAGATGGAAGTGGTGCAGTTGGCACTTTAGGTATTCCTGCTAATCCGGGTGCAAATGGTGGGTCAGCGGGTACGGGCGTGACCACGACCGAAAGCAATGAAATGATCCATATTCATCGTGGCAATGTCGGTGATACAAACAACATGGGTGGCGTGAGTGATGTCGATAGTCGTATTCACCGTTGGTTAAACCCAGTTGCAAAAGTTGTTGTAACTGTTAAATAAGGAGCTGAACGATGAATGTTAAAAAATATATGGCAATGGGTCTTTCGTTAGCGCTTGCGACCAGCATGACTGCATGTAGTGATAGCGACAATGATAATGACAAAAACGATAAAAAGTCATCATCGAAAAATGACACCTACGAATACCAAGTGACAGTGACTAACATAACGCACAATCAGCCATTTTCACCTTTGGCAGTGGTACTTCATGATAATAGTGAGACCTTATGGGCTTTGGGCGAAGCATCAACTACAAGCCTGGAAATATTAGCCGAGAGCGGTAATGCCATGCCTTTGCTTGATGATGCTGACTTAGCTGGTGCCTATGATACCGAATTAGGTGATGGCGTTGTTCCACCAGGTGAAATGGTGACACTTGA
>Ga0209495_1002148_pt1 | contig 13147 bp, 13 predicted proteins | sample EN1Hudsemesocosm_FD_184629 | JGI IMG/M metagenome (GOLD analysis project Ga0209495, IMG submission 184629) | Methane-oxidizing microbial communities from mesocosms in the Hudson Canyon - EN1E Hudson Canyon (SPAdes) (version 2) | ecosystem: Environmental > Aquatic > Marine > Cold seeps | place... | reverse complement strand
GCACGCTTTAGCTTCTTCTTGTTCAGTATCCGACCTTGGGTGTTTTTACTGATTAAATGAAAAACAGACTTGGCAGTATCCAATCCAATTGTTACTTTATTCATGTGACCCTCTCTTTTTTGATAGTCGATTTTAACAACCACTATCTTGGCTCATTTGAAGCCGTTATGGGAGGAGAGGGTCCATACCATTAATCCAACTTGATATTAGTTATCTAGACCGTAACCCAAACTGCGCAGTGCCCTTTCATCATCCGCCCAGCCCGACTTAACTTTGACCCAAAGTTCTAAATAGACTTTTGCGTCGAATAATACTTCCATATCTTTGCGTGCTTCCATGCCAATAGTTTTAAGGCGTTGACCGCCTTTACCAATGACCATACTTTTTTGGGTATCACGTTCAACTAAAATCAAACCATTGATACGGTAGATACCATTTTCAGCCAAAAGAAATTGCTCAATTTCCACTGTAATAGAATAGGGCAACTCATCACCAGTAAAACGCATTAACTTTTCACGTACAATTTCTGATGCCATGAAACGGCTTGAACGATCGGTGATGTAATCTTCTGGAAAATAAAACTCACTTTCAGGCAAAGTAGATAAAACTAAACTACGTAAATCATCTACATTTTTTCCCGTTTTGGCTGAGATTGGCATAATTTGTTGAAAGTTATGTTGCTCGCCTAACCATTTGAGGTGAGGAAGCATGGTTTCTTTATCTTTAACGTTATCTGACTTATTTACGATTAACCAACACGGCGAGCCAGACTGCTGAATTTTGGTCAACACCATTTGATCATCTTCAGTCCATTTTGTACCTTCGACCAAAAAAAGTACTAAACCAACATCACCAATAGAACTCGATGCTGCACGATTCATAAAGCGGTTTATCGCGCGTTTTTCTTCAATATGTAATCCTGGCGTATCAACATAGACGGCCTGTCGGTTTTCTACAGTATCAATACCCATTATTCTGTGACGAGTTGTTTGCGGTTTACGTGAAGTGATACTAACTTTTTGACCTAATAGCCTATTCAGCAAGGTCGACTTACCTACATTCGGGCGGCCAACAATGGCAATCATTCCACAATATGTTTCGGCACTCGACTTTTCATCAGACTTATCATTTATCATTTATTAATTTCTCAAATGCTTGCTTTGCGGCTTTTTGTTCGGCTCTTCTTCGGCTATTACCTTTACCCACTACAGCTTGTTTTAACCCTTCTACACTACACTCAACATAAAAGGTTTGTTCATGTGACTTACCTTTTATTTCAGTGACTTCGTACAACGGTAAAGGATGTTTATTAGACTGAAGATATTCTTGTAAACGGGTTTTGTCGTCTTTAGAAACAGCTTCTGGGTCGAGGGCTTTAAGTCTTGGATCAAACCATTCCAAAATTAACGCTTCACATTTATCCATTCCCGCTTCTAAATAAATGGCGCCAATTATAGCTTCTACTGCATCGGCCAATATTGAATCTCGGCGAAACCCCCCACTTTTAAGCTCACCTGGACCTAAGAGTAACAATTCACCTAAGTCAAATTCTCTAGCTAATTCAGCCAAGGTATCACCTTTTACTAAACTTGAGCGCATTCTGGTTAACTTACCTTCGGGCTGCTTAGAAAATCGTTGGTACAAAGCTTTGGCTACGACCATCCCCAATATAGCGTCACCTAAAAATTCTAATCGTTCATTGTGTTGCTTGCTAGCACTTCTGTGGGTTAAAGCCTCGACTATATTAGCTTCATCGCCAAAGGTGTAACCCAAGCGTTTGTACAAAGGTAAATAAGGGTTAACAAGTGGCATTTATTTTATGCTACCTACTCGTTCAAACCTTACACCAGTTGGGATCCAACCGGGTACCCAACTACTAGGAACACGGTCAAATTCAAAACTGATCCAAATAGCCACCGCTTTACCCACTAAATTTTCTTCTGGTACAAACCCCCAATATCTTCCATCTTCGCTATTATCTCTATTGTCTCCCATAACGAAGTATTGCCCTTCAGGCACAATCCATTCATCCGCCTGTGTTCCCGGTTGTGAATAATAACGACTAGCGTTAGCTCTGCCTTGAGTACGATATATTTGGTGGCTGACTTCGCCCAATTGCTCGGTGTATTTTTCTAATGGTGCAAATTGCTGAAAGGCCTCTCCTCTACTTTCAAACTTTAGATCTATACTTTGAAATGACGGACAATTTTCGGCAGTATCGCAAGCTGGTTTCACCTGAAGCTGTTTATTTCTATAAATAACCGTGTCACCCGGTAAGCCCACAACACGTTTTATATAATCTAGTTGAGGCTGAGGTGGGAACTTAAACACTACTACATCCCCCCGTTCTGGCTCACCTAAATCGACTAATTGTTTTCTCATTACGGGGTCTTTTAGCCCGTAAGTAAACTTTTCAACTAGGATAAAATCCCCTACTAACAATGTTGGCATCATTGAACCAGATGGTATTTGAAACGGTTCATATAAAAATGAACGCAACACCATAACAAAAGCAATAACTGGAAAAATTTGTTGGGCGGTATCAACCAACCAAGGTAATTGAGCATCCTGCTCTAAAGCGGATGTGGCACCGCTAGAACTGGCAGCAATTGCCATTCGATCACGACGCTTAGATGCAAACATTATGCTATCAACTAACCAAATCAATCCCGAAGCGACTGTGAGTACAACCAAAAAAATTGAAAAATAGTTAGCCATTTATTTACCTACCTTCAGCAGTGCTAAAAAGGCTTCTTGAGGCAGCTCTACATTACCTACTGACTTCATACGTTTCTTCCCATCCTTTTGTTTTTGTAAGAGTTTTTTCTTACGACTGATATCACCACCATAACACTTGGCGGTCACATTCTTACGCAGCTGTTTAATGGTACTACGAGCAATAATTTGATTACCAATAGCTGCTTGGATAGCAATATCAAACATCTGACGAGGAATCAGTTCACGAAGCTTATCAACTAACTGACGACCGCGAGTAACGGCATTGTCTTTATGCGTGATCATCGCTAGTGCATCAACACGCTCTGCGTTTATGAGAATATCCAAACGGGACATTTCAGCCGCTTGGAAACGTTTAAAGTTGTAATCTAACGAAGCAAAACCACGACTAGTGGATTTCAATCGATCGAAAAAGTCCATGACTACTTCTGCCATTGGCAAATCGTAGGTAACGGCAACTTGCTTACCATGATAAGTCATGCTCGTTTGCATACCACGCTTTTCAACACAAAGAGTAATAACATTACCTAAATACTCTTGGGGCACCAATATATGCGCTTCGACAATAGGTTCACGAATCTCTTCAATATCGTTAACCGCTGGTAACTTTGAAGGATTATCTACATAAATAGTTTCGCCATTATTGGCGATCACTTCATACACAACAGTAGGAGCGGTGGTGATCAAATCCAGATCATATTCACGCTCTAAGCGCTCTTGGATAATTTCCATATGTAACATACCAAGGAAACCGATACGGAAACCAAAACCCAATGCTGATGAACTTTCGGGTTCAAAGAACAATGAGGCATCATTCAGACTTAATTTAGCCAGTGCGTCTCGGAAGTCTTCATAGTCATCTGAACTAATAGGAAACAGCCCCGCGTAAACTTGAGGTTTTACTTTCTTAAACCCCGGTAGGGCTTCAGGAGCGGGTTGCCTTGCTAAAGTAATAGTGTCACCTACTGGTGCACCGTGGATTTCTTTTATGCCAGCAACAATAAACCCTACTTCACCCGCTCTTAATATCCCTGTATCTGTTGCTTTGGGTGTGAAAATCCCTACTTTGTCAGCTTGATGAATACCATCAGTAGACATAATTTTAATTTTATCACCTTTGCGTAACTCACCTTGCATAATACGTACTAGCGATACTACACCTTGATAATTATCAAACCAAGAATCAACAATCAATGCCTTTAACGGTGCATCAATTTCGCCTTCTGGTGGTGGTACTTGACGAACAATAACTTCAAGTACGTCCTCTATTCCGATACCGGTTTTAGCCGAACAACGCACTGCATCAATAGCATCTATGCCAACTATATCTTCAATTTCTTCTGCAACACGGTCAGGTTCGGCTTGTGGTAAATCAATTTTGTTAATGATAGGTACCACTTCCATGTTCAAATCAATGGCTGTGTAACAATTCGCCAATGTTTGAGCTTCAACTCCCTGTCCTGCGTCTACAACTAACAAAGCACCTTCACAAGCAGCAAGTGAACGTGATACTTCATATGTAAAATCGACATGCCCTGGCGTGTCGATGAAGTTTAATTGATAAGTCTGACCATCTTTTGCAGTGTAATTCAGCGTGACACTTTGCGCTTTGATGGTAATCCCCCGCTCTTTTTCGATATCCATAGAGTCGAGCACTTGCTCAGACATTTCTCTGCTGGACAATCCTCCACAATGCTGGATTAGGCGATCAGAAAGGGTAGATTTACCATGGTCAATATGAGCAATAATTGAGAAGTTACGTATGTGCTTGTGTTGCATAAAATTTTAGAAAATTACCAATTGTTTTTGTTTCCAAGCAACTAGTTAAACAAAGATCAGTCGCTAAAGTATGGGACAAAAAATTAAATAGGCCGGAATTTTACAGTTTTATCGGTCACTTTGCGACACAACAAAAGCATTGTTTGTGGGTTTTTGTAAGAGAAAATGCAGCTTAGACTTGTTTGACTTGAATATTATCTATTTTTAGAGGAAAAACTTTAAGAATCCGAGGGTAAAATTCTCCTTGATCGGCATCGCTTAAAAAGCGTCGAACAAAGTTAAAAGTTAAATAAGTACAAATAGCCGCGAATAATATCAGCCATCCTTCAGCTTTTAATCCCAGCAAAGGTAAAATGTGTTGTCCGGCTAGAGCGGATAAAACAAGAGCTAATAAAGGTAAACAATAAACTAAAGCGGAAGCTTTGAGTAAGTTTTCTTCAGGTATGCCTAAACTGACCTTTTGCCCCACTTCAACCATTTCATTTAAACGAAAGCGTAAGGTTTCTCGTTTACTTGCGAAAACTTTCGCTATGGCGCCAGTCCCGCAATTGGACTGAGCTTCACAACTTCCACAAGTCGACTTAATTTGTGTTTCAACAAATACTACTTGCTGAGAGTTGTGCTGCTCAATTGCACAAATCACCCCAATTTCTTCAATCATTTAATTGTTTCTTCGAACTGATTTAGCAATGGCATTAGCCGTAGCTGCTGGAAGTTTACCAATAATTGTAATATTAAGTTCACCATGTTCAATGGTTAACAATGTGTCTGACTGAACCGTGCCGACTAAATTTTCTTGCGAGGTATTGCCATCCCTCTTTTGCAGATACACAGATACATCAACCAAACCATCACTTAACATAATGTATTCAACCACTTCTCCCGAACCAGACAAGCGACGGAAGTCCCTTTTTACGATTGTCATTCCTGTTGGGATATAGCCAATTGTCCAGAGTGAATTAAGAGGTGCGCTGGGACTAAAACTCACAACATCAGGCAACATTTCAGGTTCAATTTTAGCAAAGAAAGGGTCGGGCTCTTTGGTTACTTGTAAACCAGTTATTTGAATTTGCTCTAAAAGCTGTGCCTCATGACCAAACATATTCATTTTTAACAACAAACCTGTTTCTTGATCAAGCCAAACATTAAAGCCGAAGCGACTCTTATCTTTGCTAATGATCCTAATTTGTTGTGCCGAACGACCAGAAATGCGGCTTCGACCAACCATAATAAATTCATAACTCTGCATTAGTTTTTCAGGACGTTGGAAAATTTCGCTTGGAAATGGCCCATTGATTATCGAAGACTGCAGACTATAAGGTGGCACATTCGGTTCAAAGTAACTCACTTTATTGCCAATCCGAACCACTTCCCGGCCAGGTCCATTCAATAGGTTTAACTGCTCCATTTCAATGCCATCTTCATTCACGCCATGACGCCAAAGATAGGGTTGGGAGTCAACACCTGGCTTTAACAAAATAAAGGAAATGGAGTAATTGAGAGACTTAACAGCATCAGACATCTTCACCAACCATGCTTGAGCACTATCTGATGGATAAGAATTAGAAGATGTGTTGTTAGTCGGTTCTTCCTGCGCAGAGACTTGCAAAGGAAGAAAAATATAGATCAGCAGAGTCAATACGACTCTGCTAGAAATTTTATTGCGGGGTGTTTTCAACAATGTCTGGCTGCGCCTCTTCATTTTTAATATTTTGATCCGGTATCACAGATTCACCATTACTTAGTTGAATCGTTTTAAAACGTAATTGTTGTTTGTGATCCGTCATATATGCATTAATCCGGCGTCTTTGTTCAACCGCACTCGAGTTAGGTATATCACGAGTTTGATCAAAACTCACTGGCGATAAACCACCTTGAATTCCTGGTATAGGCGGAGCTGCATTAAATGGCTGGTCAACGTCACTTTGATTAAACTGTTGAACGCCAATTATCATTGCGACAGCAACCGAAGCGGCAATGGCCATTTGTCCACCCTGCTTGGCAAAAGGAACAACACTGCCAACTAATGGCAAATCACGCCACGTTTTCTTTGGTGCTAAGATTGCAGGTTCTGATTCTAATGCCTGAGCCACTTTATCAGCAATATCAAAGTTAATATTTACTGGGAGCTCTTTGCGCAAACCATCACGAATAAGATGATAACTTACCCATTTTAGCTTCAAGTCAGCGTCATTTTTAACAGCATCTAACACATTGCTGTTCGATGATGTAAGAGCGTCATGCTCTCCATCGACTAAGGCTGACAAATTTTCAAATTTTTGCGACATACAATATGATTCCCGCTAATTTAATTTTTACTTTGATAAAAAATCAATCATTCATTAATAATGGTTGAATAACTTTATCTAATGCTTCTCTGGCCCTAAATATTCTCGACCTTACGGTGCCTACAGGGCAATCCATAACATTAGCAATATCTTCATAGCTTAACCCTTCAAGTTCACGCAGGCTAATGGCCATACGTAAATCTTCAGGCAGCTTGTCCATCGTGTCAAACAAAAGCTTTTCCATTTGCTCTGACATCAAACTTTTTTCGGGTGAATTATTCTCTTTCAACGCATCACTACCGTCATAATAATCTGCTTCATCAGCATCAACATCACTTGCTGGTGGCTTCCTTCCTTGAGAAACTAAATAATTTTTGGCACTGTTAACGGCTATTCTGTATAGCCAAGTATAAAAAGCGCTATCACCTCTAAAATTGGGTAAGGCTCTGTAAGCTTTGATAAACGCTTCTTGCGTTACATCAGCCACATCTCCTGAATTTTTTACATACCTAGAGACCAAATAAGATACTTTGTGTTGGTACTTTGTTACCAACAACCCGTAAGCGTTTTTATCTCCGCGCTGTACTCTTTCAACAATTTGTTGATCTGCTATCTGCTCGCTCATTCGAGCCCTTACTCCTGTGCGAAAATATACTACGGCTCATGCAAGCACTACTATTGACTGCATGAATTTAGAAAAGTTCGCTCATAACCATTTTTTTTTCAAATAAATCAACTATGTGTAATAAACTAACCATCAATAATGGACATATACTCACATTCAACTACGAAAAGCATTGTAATTTATAATCTGTAAATTAGTATTGCCCGACAAATCCTCTACTTTTACCTAGTTTACCCTATGCACAACACAATTGAACATCAGTGTGACGTACTTATTATAGGAAGTGGCGCCGCAGGTTTGAGTCACGCCTTAAAATTAGCAGATCATTGCCAAGTGATAGTGTTAAGTAAAAGTGATATTTCAGAAGGCTCAACCAAATATGCTCAAGGCGGTATTGCTGCTGTTTTTGATGAAAATGATTCAATAGCATCACATGTTGAAGACACTCTTTTAGCCGGTGACGGTTTATGTGACAAAAACGCTGTAGAGTTCACTGCTTCTCAAGCCAAATCCTGTATGCAATGGCTGATAGATTTTGGAATGCCATTTGATCAAGAATCATCCGAAAGTGGTGAAACTCGATTCCATTTGACTAGAGAAGGGGGCCATAGTCACAGACGTATTTTACATGCAGCTGATGCCACAGGTGCCGCGGTGCAAACAACCCTAATTGAAGCGGTACAGCACCACCCTAACATCCATTTATTCCAGCGCTACAACGCCGTTGATTTAATTAAAAGTAAGCTAACAGAAAATCACTTAATAGGTGCTTATGTATGGAATAGAAAAAAAGAAAGGGTAGAAGTCATTCGTAGCAAATTTGTATCATTAGCAACAGGTGGTGCAAGTAAAGTTTATCAATACACTTCTAATCCAGACGTTTCTAGTGGTGATGGTATTGCCATGGCTTGGCGTGCTGGATGTCGTATCGCCAATATGGAGTTTAACCAATTTCATCCTACATGTTTATATCATCCTGAAGCGAGAAACTTTTTAATTTCCGAGGCCTTGCGAGGTGAAGGTGCCAAACTTTGTCATCCGGATGGCACTCCTTTTATGCATAAATTTGATAAAAGAGGTGATTTGGCATCCCGTGATATCGTTGCCAGAGCGATAGATTTTGAGATGAAACGCTTAGGTGCTGATTGTATGTATTTGGACATAAGCCATAAACCGAGTGATTTTATTGTAAAACACTTTCCCAATATTTATCGAAAATGCAGGTCTTTGGGTATTGATATCACTCAGCACCCCATACCTGTGGTACCTGCTGCACATTATAGTTGTGGTGGGGTCGTCACCAATAATGATGCAAAAACTGATATTGCCAACTTATATGCTATTGGAGAGGTAGCTTATACTGGACTGCATGGCGCAAATCGAATGGCAAGCAATTCAATATTGGAATGTATAGTGTATGCCCATTCTGCCGCTCAACATATTACGTCAAGACTAAATGAAAACTTTCCAGATGAACCAATAAAAGCTTGGGATGAGAGTAAAGTGAGTGACTCTGATGAGGAAGTCATTATTCAACATAATTGGCATGAGTTGCGCCTATTCATGTGGGATTACGTTGGTATCGTTCGCACCAACAAACGTTTAGAACGAGCTCATCATCGAATTGAATTACTACAACAGGAAGTAAATGACTATTATTCAAATTTTAAAGTCAGTAACAACCTACTAGAGCTTAGAAACTTACTCACGGTTGCTGAGTTAATAGTCAAATGTGCTAAACAACGCAAAGAAAGCCGAGGTCTGCACTTTAATTTAGATTATCCAAATAAACTTGATAACCCAAAACCTACAATAATAAAAAACACATCAGATAGAACGAATATTACCGATTAGGTGCAGAAGATGTTGTTCGTTATGAGCGTTAACACCTTCCACCTTAAACAACATCGAATCACTTTCTTTTTCAGACGTAATAGTTTGAACAGCCATGTTAACTTGAGACGGTAAATAAAGTGGTTGTTTGAAGGTGGTGTTAACCTCATAAGCTTGGGAAAGTAGAATAGGGTCTATTTTCTCTAAAGCAGAAATACAAAAAGACTTAGTCCACATACCGTGAATTATATGCTGTTTAAAACCGAATAACTTAGCCGACCATTTAGTTAAGTGTATTGGATTATAATCGCCAGACACTTTTGCGTATTGTCGCCCTAACTCACTATTAAGCATCCAAGTTTTATTTATCGGATTAGTAAGCATTTCCGACGAAGGTTTATCTGTAGATTCTACCGTCTGTCCATGATTGGTGCGAAATAAATTAGTGCTGATCCCTTGCCATACAAGTTCAGAATGACTATAAAATTTCACTTCAATTGAAAACAACCATCCCTTTGGGTGTAACTCTAATTGTCCAAAACAACTAGACACAGTTAGCTTTTCATCCTTTTTAATCGGCCTAATCTGCCTTATTTGATTGTTAACATGTACTAGTCCTAAAATAGGAAATGGAAACGTTGGCAGTAGAAGTAATTTAACATGCAGACCAAATGCCAGTGAATGTAAGTAACAAGGATGAATAGTCTCAGACGCCCGATCCCACCCTACTACTTGATGAAAAGCATTATAAGCAGACTGTTCCAACTTAACGCCATCAAAATAATAATCATGACTAGGCAATGAAACTTCGGAAGGTGCAAGCATATTGTAACGAGATTTTTTAAATGCCGCCTTGAGTAACAACGTCTTAAGATTTGGCAAACTAGACAGTTTAGTTTCATCCTTCTGGAATAACGTCATATATCAATCTTTACCTGCAATTTGCTGTTGGTAAATAACCGCGCGACTTAGTCGACGAAAATCTCGCTCTGTGACTTGGTCTCTGTAAATTAAACACCACTTTGAACGACGACAATTAACAGGAGAAATTAAATGAACAAATAACAAAAGACTACTGACTCTAGATTTATCGGTAATTTCCCAAGCAACTTGCTTATGTTTACTTGTTTCTAACCAATCCCCTAGCAGCGAAAAAGTGACCGGACTTAGCTTTCTACGATAATTACTTAAGACCGCCCTGAAGAGAAAATACGAAATGATGGAAATGACCAACGTTTGAAGTAATACCTGATTCAGGATTATATTTGACTGCCAATATACTACGGACAACACTAAACCCACATAAGTTAGACACTGTAAAACCAGCAATAAGCGAGACGGTTTAAACTCAACTCTATACTTTGACACGACTCAAAATATGCTGAATCATTTGGTTAAACTCTTGATCTTCACAGGCTTGATGCCCCATAAACCAAGCATACAAATCAGGATCATCACTGGTTAACAAGCGCTCAAATACTTCTTGCTGCTCGTCAGACAACTCATTAAAACCGCTTTCTGCAAAAGGCATGAATAATACATCAAGCTCCAACATCCCACGGCGACATGCCCATTTTAATCGACCATATCGTTTTTTATCAAACATTTGTCACCTCTAATTCTAGAAATTATTTCTAAGTTAAACCTGATAATCTAGCCTTTTCAAGTAACAATAATAACAGTATTAACCGGTTGTTTTCAGATTATTCCTTGCTATATCAAACTCCTACCCCATATTAATCTTAGCGCTGATTTGCAATAGAGTACAAAAGTATGTCACAACTACCATTAGATCAATTTCAACCCAAACAATATGCCAATAGACTTAAAGATATCGGAGTCATCCAGCTCACTGGAGAAGAAAGAACCAAGTACCTTCAAGGTCAAGTAACCACGGATATCAATAAACTAACTGACAAAAATTCGCTCTTAGCATGTCATTGCGATTTCAAAGGAAAAATTTGGAGCCTTTTTTACACTATCGTTTGGAAGGATGCCATTTTATTAATCACACATAATTCTGTGCTAGAAAAATCCCTCGCTGAACTAAATAAATATGGCGTATTCGCCAAAGTAGAGATCACCAACCAAAGTGATGAGTGGCAAATAACAGGAGGCTCTGGAGAGCTGTTTAAAACCGCAATAAATGAAATATTTGGTGAACTACCTACTGGTGCTGGAAACGTTATATCCAACGATTATGGCTTAGTTATTTCTTTTGAACATCCAGAGCAACGCTACCTTGTTTTACAACCCAATGATGCTAACAAACAATTGTCCTGTGACGTTGCACCCAATAGTGAGCAATGGGAGATAGCAGATATAAGAGCCGGTATAGGTGACATCCGTGACACATCAATAAACGAATACGTGCCACAAATGTTAAACCTTCAAGCTCTAAATGCCATCGATTTCGAAAAAGGTTGTTATATGGGGCAAGAAGTGGTCGCAAGAACAAAATACTTAGGTCGCAATAAACGTGCTGGGTTTATTTTAAAAACAGAGTCCGAAAACCATAATTTAAGTGGTGAACAGTTAGAATACCAAATAGGTGAAAACTGGCGCCCTGGAGGGAAAATACTCCGCAGTGGTTCAGACTCGGGACAAACGTGGGTATTTGCAGTTTTAGCCAACGATACCGAAGTAGGTAGTTCTTTTAGAGTAAAGTCTTCACCTAATACAATCTTCGTTACTCAAGCACATCCCTATCCTTTACAATAAACTATAAATTTTTAGACTGGAATAATATGAATATAGCTAATAATACTGTTGTCACTATCCACTTTACTGTTTGTTCATCTGACGGAACACAAATCGACACGTCTCGAAATAGTGAACCTATGGTTTTCTTACAGGGCAGTCATTTTATGATCCAAGGGTTAGAAAATGAGCTAGAAGGAAAATCAATAGGAGACAAGTTTGTCATCGACATCGCCCCTAACCTTGCTTATGGCGAACGACATGAAGAATTAGTACAAGCAGTGCCTAAATCAATGTTTGAAGATATGGACGTCACTCCAGGCATGACCTTCAGAGCAACAACAGATGATGGCGAACAATCGGTAATGATAATCGACGTCGAGGATGAAAATGTCATCGTTGATGGCAACCATCCATTGTCAGGTCTTACGCTAAACTTCGATGTTGAAGTCTTAGATGTGAGAAAAGCAACTGAAGAAGAAATTTCCCATGGTCATCCACATACAGAAGGTGGGTGTGGTCACTCTCACTAAGTTATAAAACAAGTATTTTAAGGCGCTCAGTAGAGCGCCTATTTTTTTGTGTATACTACTTTCCAATTCCCGAAACGCAAAAAGTCACCCTATAAAGGTGGCTTTGTACTTAATTGGGAGTCTAGCAATGTACTACTCTCGCAGGAGGGTTCAGCAAATTTCTTTAGCTGCACCGCAGCGCCCAGCTGAACAACGAGCCAAGGAAGGCGAGTTTGGGTGCATATCATCAAGGACGTGTATTTGACTACCTAACCGATTTTCAACATAACCAATCTGATTAAAGCGTAGGTGCAAAAAAGGGCTACCCATACGGATAGCCCTTTCTCTAATTGGGAGTCTGTCAATGTGCTACTCTCGCATGGGGGTGGAAGCGGAGTCTTTTAGGAACACAGTTCCTAACGCTGGAACGAGACAAGCTACGCTTGGCTCCGGGAATCCACTTTGTGATGGTTTTCTGCTGTGTAGCAATGCGCATTCGCGCTTAAGTACTAAGTCACCTTTTCCACTCTAAAATGTGGTGACCATTTTCCAATCCTCCGAAACGCAAAAAGCCACCCGATAAAGGTGGCTTTGTACTTAATTGGGAGTCTGGCAATGTGCTACTCTCGCATGGGGAAACCCCAAACTACCATCGCCGCTAATGTGTTTCACTT